>Ga0099797_100446_pt1 | contig 26639 bp, 13 predicted proteins | sample Uncmet_Sort48C_1_FD_89871 | JGI IMG/M metagenome (GOLD analysis project Ga0099797, IMG submission 89871) | Marine eukaryotic communities from CALCOFI LINE 67, Pacific Ocean - C012_Sort48C_1 | ecosystem: Environmental > Aquatic > Marine > Oceanic | place: Pacific Ocean: Monterey Bay | collected... | reverse complement strand
TGTGCAGTAGTAGTTGTTGTGGCAGCGGTCGTAGTAGCGGTGGCAATAGGAGCTGTTGTCGCTGGTTTGGTTTCCCCTGTTGTTCCAGGAGTTGCATTTGTGGCAGTTGCAGCAGCTGGTTGTTGCTGTGTTGTACCTCCTGCTTGTTGTGTAATACTAACTTGCTGTTCCATACCGCCTTTTTGTGACTCTACTATTGTTGGTTTTGATGGAGTTAGTCTTTGTTGTTGTGGTGTTAGTAAATAGCTACCATCCGGTTGTTTTACTGGGACCATCTGTTGACCTCTAAATTCTCCTTTAGCACTGATAAACGTACCAGGAGGGCCAGATTTTCCACCACCTGCAACATGATCTGGCAACACACCACCTTGATGAATAATTGCTCCTGGTGGTGGACGCTCACCTGGTTGTAGGACAATCACTTGCTGCGCACCTGGTGGTGGTTGCTGGTGTTGATTCACATGCTGTACCCCTGGCGGAGCAAGTGCATGATGCGCAGCCCCAGGTGGACCTAAATGATGAGCCTGTGGTTGATGCGCTGCAGTGCCTGGCGGCAGATAACTTCCTGGTGGATGCGCAGAGCCTTGATGATGAGGATTATACTGATGATGACCGGGTAGAGGAGCACTTTGATAGTGACCTGGAGGAGGCGCATGACCTGCATGACCTGGATATAATGCTGCGCCTGGTGGAGGATGCCCACCGGCATGTATAACTTGGGCACCCGGTGGAAGCTGATGATGTGATATTATGGCTCCTGGAGGATGACCACCTTTTTGATGTGGTGGATAGATCATTTTTTTTTGAATTTCCACTTGCCAAGAAAACTTTCTGAAAAATGCAGCTGGGTTGTATAACTCTATAACATGCTAGAGCTGTAAACGATTTAATGATCGATCAATAATCAATCGCTGCTCCGGCAATGTTATATGTAACCGACCAGTAACAATCGTAGAATTGATGAAGATTCTTTACTACGCTTGGGTTTGAAAAACGACGTCATTGTTGTGCTACTATATAGTGGTGCGAGTCAGATGTGCATAGTGTTGGTCATGTTACTATTTCGCGGTGAATTTCAATCGATGCATGGACAAATAATTTTGAAATACTGCAGGAATGCAATGTGAATCTATTGTGTATATACTACATTTACACAGCTAAGATTCAACTATTTTAACGAAACATCGTGCTGTGATGTGGAAACTAAATGAAGAAACATCGACATTAATCTGTCACTATGTCAACCTATGCCAATGAAAACATACTATTTTTGGCGTTCAGAAACGAACATTGAAACATGCTGCCATGATAGTAATGATTGATTCATTCACACACATTGCGATGTTGACAAAATAATTGTCCCAATTCTAGAATTCTGATTGAATGTGCGGAATGTATTGCATGCAAGATTAACCTTGAAAACCAAATTTGACTGAATCGATTCGAATGATGGACCCACCTATGATAATTCAAAAAAAAATATGAACTGCCAAGAACGTGATAATTTCCGAGGTTTTTTTTTTTGACCGAGAGATTTGGGAAAATAATTCACTGCAATGAAGAATTGAAGATGCAAATTTGCAATATTAATGAACTGAACTGACACACCCCCAACACACTTTTTGCACACGCGTAAATGCTTTGCAGACGTTTTTCTGAAGATGTTACTTGCCTGCAAAATGGATCCACATGTGAAGATAGATTCATCTGTGACCTGTCCGGTTAGTAGCTTACCGAACTACTATCCTTGGACCACAATTGTTGCCCACGGATGCAACCATCAACCACTCCTCAAACAATCACATGATACATCATAAATACTGAACTTCACATTCCAAACATCAAACATCCATCAGTCCAGTATTTAGACTGTCAATCGGTTTCTTGAATCAAACTTTTTCTTGAGTTGATATTGGAAACAAATCCCAACAGATTTGCATCATCAAAAAAAAGGTTTTTTTAGATTCCAACAGAATTGGTTTTTTCGCCACGTCGTCGACCAAGACCATCGATTGACTTAATAGTTCTTATTTTCGGAGCCATCACTGCACACACGTTCGCAATAGTACCATAGTTCATTTTGCCACTTCGCATTTCACGCATAGAATTCGCTTTCATCAAGTCGGTCTTCTTTGTATAGTAGCGAGGTCGTTTTGAAATGCCGCATTTGATTTACTCGCATGTGAACACCAGTCTCTTTTCTATCCGGTATCACTGGAAAATAGACTTCAAGACTGTGTGAAGCTCGAATGATTTTTTTACACTGTATTATTATTGACCATACTACAATGCGTTGACGCATCGTCCTATCTCCTGCGAACTGCACTCATTTTTTGCAACCAGGATCATCAGTATCGTCATCATCATCAAAATTTTTCTGGATCACAATGGAACTTGATCACATCTTGCACTTTCATTTTATAATACAAACCGGAAAATGAAAAAACAAAACAAAACTTCATATATCCGATGTTCTTACAACTAGCTTCAATAGCTTCAAAGTCATTCGCTTCTTCCTTTAATTGCAGGCGCAATTTCATTACTTTCATTACTTTCAGAGAAGTAATCATCGACCCAATCGACTTCAAGATTGTGTTCATTAGGATAATACGGTCTTCCGTCCCATGTTCTCCTATTATTGAGTACCACGGTATCCCAGAAATAGCCGACGATTGATTTTGTACGACCTGTGTTGTTTTGTAATTGTGTTGTTTTGAAATCGATTCATAAAAATTTTCCTGTCGACAACAATCTGCATGGCAAAACAATTTTCACACTCACCACTGAGTGATTCAAAATCACCCAATTTTCAAATCCAATTTTCCAACACAAAATCAAAATCCACGATCGAAATCACTGGTTTTTGTACTACACGAAACAACTCGAAAAACAACAAATTCAAAAATACATGCAGGATGTTGTCTTGGCATAATTTCTCTTCTCCAATATCGTGGTAATTTTGTCCAATGACAACTTGGTCGAGTATGATGTGCACTATGATAGCCATTATTACATGTCCAAAAATTCAGCACAGATCCTGTAAAATCTCTTGCAAAATTGTAATCTGGATCATACAACAATGCCATTCCCGATCCCGGATCTCTCGGACTAATCACTGGTTTTATACTGGTCTTGATATAACTCAAAGCGCCAATATTTGCTCTTCCATCAGTCCCCAATTCTTTCTTTGCAACAACATCATCACTAGCATCATTCAATGGCACAATTGTTGAATCATATATCGTGTATCCCATAGGGACATGCTCGTCGAAACCAGACGTTTTGTATTCGGACAATGGTTTGCCCTCCTTTTCATATTGTTTCGTTTGCTCTTCATATAGTCTAGTATTTTTTTCTCCAGAATATCCATGCCAATTTTTCGATTTGTTTCCGTCTAACTCGATCCTGAAATCACTTCTGCCACCGACTTCGCAAACGGGAAATCTTGTTGGAAATGATCCTTCTGCTATGTACGGATCTGGCGTGAGCCCGCAATCTCGTTGGACGAGACAACCATCGTGTTGAAAGATGTTCGTGGAAATCAAGCCGACTTTCGACGTGGTTTGCGGAATCAATAGACACCAAAACCATTGCGCTGGATAGTAATACGCCAAATAAACTTGGATTGGAAAGAACGAAATTTGTTCTAATCTGAGACGATAAAACGTTCTAAATGACGATATTGACAGTAATGATTGATCGGTTTTTTGATCGGTGCCTTCTTTGGAACCGCCGTTGATAACACTACAAATAAAGTTATATAGTTTCAAAAACTGTCCGTTTGTAATTGTCAAAAGGAAGAAGACAAAAACGTTGAATGTCTCGGAGAGGAAGCCTTTGATATTTCCCATTATGTCTATTCCCGTTTCAGTTGACGCAGCTTTTTTCTCTCCGGGCCCACCAGCAGCAGCTTTCTTCTCAACGCCACTATTTTCCTTCGCCAATCTATTCCCTCGTTCCTTCACTTTTTCAAAATAATGATGATCTGTTTTCATGATATGCGGTGTACAAATCGCAACAAAAGAAACACAATTGATCCAATGTTGTTTGAATAGCATTTTCGTTGTCCGATGAACATCTTTCGCTGTATTCGTAAATCGATGATGACTCAAATTGTGTCCCGCAACCAATGCTGATACCGGAAAACCATACGTGTGGGTTAAAACTACATTCCAAATCGTGTTCATATGATACGCGCGGAATTGACTGAAATGGATGCAATTGTGAACTATCGTAGCGCAATAGAATCCAAATGCCATTGCCGTCAACAACCAGGCAAAATCGCAGATTGTCATCACAATGTATAATGCGACATTGAAACTGATCGCGTGAAACTGATTGTCTGTGACGTCTGTGACACTGCTATTAGTGTTATAGAACCATTTATCAGGAAACAGATTCCCACCTCCACGCACCGTCCACGTGTGCCATCGTACTCCCAATAGTGTGTAAAATATTCCAACAATCAAGAATGTTCTCAAATCCTCTGCGTATTTCAAATCACATGCTGTTGCGACCTTCCTCTGTAGCCATTGTGGACCGAACAACCAATATGGGAGGTGTTCGTCGGCATCGAAATCGTCTTCACTGACACTAAGCTTGGTGACTTCGTCGACTTTCTTAGCGTAGTTCCTTGGTGATGACGAAGCTTCGGATCCCTGACGTGATGATGTCAACGAACCAGTATCTTCTGATGGACACGTTGTTGATGCGGTTTCGGAATTTCGTCGAGACAACTTTTCTGAACTTGTTTCGGCACCATTGATGATGTTGTTTTTCATCGCTGGTCCAGGTTGATGCTGCTCTCTGCCACTGCCAACTTTCGCGGCAATGGTAGAACCGGTCATGATGATTTTGTTGTTAAATCTATAAAATCTAAAGATTCTGAAAAGAAAAACGCTTATTAATATCTACGGAAATCTAAACAAAACTATCGACCAATACGATGTGCAAACAGTTTCTACTATAAGAATAGTCGATGTCCCAGTCGGTCCAAAAAAAATGGCAGAATTATTACCTCGATTCACATAGTATATAAACAACTTCGTCTCTACCACGCTTCACTCAACATCTAGAATAGATTTACAATGAAACAACTCTGTCACTCAGGAAATCATGTTTCAAACTCAATCAGAAAATTCTACTTATCAGATGATGCTACTCATTAACTCAACTTTACTTGCTAAACTAAATTTTACAAGACCAGAAAAATTCCTATCCGTCGAAAATCAAATGACTCAGAATTTCATGAAAAAAACGAATCTGATGCTGGTCAAAAAAAACTTTACTCAATCACTACCGGACGCGAACCATTATAGTCGATGCTGTTGTTTTTTTGAATGAGATTTTAATTTAGATATGATTAATCGGACTCAGTTAACACCGTGTTTGACCCGGCTTTTGATCATTATACTATTATTATATTCACTCACAGGCCGCACAAGCTCAGGAAGACACTCAGATTTTTTTCCGAGTTTTTGTGTCTCTACGAATACTGGACGCTAGTTTTGCACATCTTACTCATGACACCAGCGTTGCACAGCAGCTGCTTTTACCTCGGTCGTCGAAACTCACAACATGCTTGCAGCTCCTAAACACTGACTGTTGTCAAAGATTAGGTTTAGACTGTTTTCAATATGTACATCGGAAGAAATGTCTAGAGAATCACCAAAACAATTACTGCAGACCAAAACAATCTAATTCAACTACGACAGGCAGCAGAAAACTCAGAATTATTACAGCCAAGAGTTTAACTTTCTGCACGATTTTTTCACAATCGCCAGACACTAGCTATGCCAACGCTGCCAATTCTGGAGGAGTCTCTGTCTGAAAGCAGCTTTGAGCTAGAGGACAATTTGAGATTTAAACTTATATACATTGCGTTGTCGCGCTAGCTGCTCTCTGTATTCTCTAGTAACTGAGTTTGGTCGCTTGCTATCATAATATTCACTGGACTATACTACCACAATACACTAATGCTAAGCTAAATTTTCATCGTCGTCATTGTCGTTTCACGTCGTCATTTAATGACGATTCGGATTGACAATTGTGCTCAAGGATTAAATAACTGACACATATGCTAAGACTGAATAAAACTGATAAAATCAACAAACAGAAATAGACTGATAATTGCATATAGAAGGAGTATATATAGTTGATGTGCGAAATACATATTAGTCAAATGCCAACTCATATAGTTGTGTGCATTAATACAGGCAATTATAGACAAAACAAGTTTCGAGATTTAGTCTCAACGAATATTCACGTTGGCTCTCCCGTCTGCACCAACGCCGACTTGTGCATTTCCATCTGCTCTTTTTATCATATCGTCGGCATTTAGTTGTTTATTCTGTTTTTTTGTTGTATATGCATGAGGTTTTAAAATTTATTTTGTCAATATCTTGAACTTCACAAATCAAATGTTATACAAGGGAAATTCAACAAATGAATTGGATATGCTGCGCTAGTACTGACTCCACAGAGCAATTGAACATCCAAGATGAAGAATTTAAACTCATCAACACCAACAAGCCAATCAACAAGCAAAAACTTATATACCGATCCTCCGCCGCTCAAACTGACTTTTGGATCGACTAATAACAAACGATCTCGTTCAACTTGTAATCTATTTGCTAATATTCCATAATCACCGTTGCACTCACGATACAATTTACGATGATTCTTTTCATTAACCTGTTTTTTGGTTTTCAATGTTTTTTCGTTTCACATTGGTCTTAGAAAATTGATTCAGATGGTAGATTCACGATCCAAAGTATCGAAATAATACACCCAACATTTAATTCAATAGAACTTTCCCCCCTGTCCCATAATAAATCATCCAATTATACCAGTAACTCCAATGTCTTTTGGGTGTCGCCGTCATATGCTGTTATTGTCAATGTTCTTCCATCGGTTGCCATTTCAACTAGATAATATGATTCTCCGATCTTCTTACCTGTTGTATGTAAAGTTATTGATTTTGTATTCCATTTAAGTTTTTTTTCAATGAAAAACGTTGATACGTTGATCGAATCCACCAAAAAAATCAAAACCCAACGTCCAAAAATCTTTTCAAAAAACTCGACGCATCAAAACCGAACACTGTTCTATAGATTTAAAAACATAATGACAGCTCAAACCAACCAAACAAACCAACCAAACAAGCCAAAAGCCAACCATACCTTCCTTCAAAACATATCTTAGATCAGTAGTAACATCAGCCTTCTTATCGAATTCTTGCATTTTCGATGGACTACCATCAGAAAGTAATTCGAATTCTGCACCCCCTGGTCCGCCGAGTGTTTTCCTTAATACCATTGGATATTCACAACAATTACGGAGGTATTCTTGATTACGTCTGTTTTTTTAGAGTGATTTTCGATATTTCGATATTTGTCAATTCCGAATTTGATTCACATGTGTTATGTGTATGAAATACTAAATCTGTCTGCAAAAGTCAGACTATCACAACAATTGGAATTCGTCACGCCAATTTCAACAATTTGAATTCTCCACGCTGATCAAAACTGCAAAAAATGCACTCTCGTAGTGGAACTCACTGTCAAGCCAAATGAATACTTATGTTGTTCTTCCCATTTTACATGGTTATACATAGGCTGTGCTCTTTGTATCCTTTTTAATATTGCTTGATTTTCTTGTGTTATTCGTAAGAGTTCTTTTTTTCTGTAGTCCTGTGATGGTAAACCGGTTTTTTGAAAAGTGATTGATGCTTTTCTTACAATTTCCGAAGAGCTAACCATAAATTTTGCTGTAGTATGATTCAATGTGTAGTCATGCATAGAATTCCTTCGTTGTAAGTAAAAAAAAACCTTCTCGTTATTAAAAAACTTGATAATGTACATATATAAATATACCTTATTCAAACTACATGGTCCTCTTTTCCCTGGCTGTTTTGTAAGACTAAATGTTGGATTTCTCATTATATCGGACATTTTTTGTAATAGTATACGATTTTCTCGATCTATTTCTCCGTACCTATTGTTTAAATTGCTTTTTTTTTGGAGACTTGTTTTGTGTAACTTTTTGATGGGTGTTACTTCCGCTGTATATATGATATCAATATCAAACCCAATTCGTCAATGAAAACATTCATGGCTAAGCAATGGTTCAGATGCTGACAAAATACCTTTCCTCCAGCATTTGTTCTCTTTTTAAATTATTCCGTATATGATCTAACCTTAGAACTCTTGGTTCTGTGGTATCTATACTTGGTTTCATTGTTCTTAGCTTTTCACGATGCATATCTTGCCTGTGTAAGTTAGTTTTGGGATGTAAGTTGGTGAAATTGACTTGATGGGGAAATTTGATTTTATGTGCAATGAATGCAAATTCTTGCGATTTCACAACGCAAACAAAACCCAAAATCACAAACAGCCGTATAATACCGCCTCTGCTCATTTCGCTTTTCGCAAAGCTTATTACCTACTGGTATTGCACGATACATCTTTATAGATGTTGTTGGGGTTTATTATTATTACAAGGGAGAGAAAGGACCAGAGATGAATCAACCGACACTATTACTGCGGTCGTTGACAATGAAATCCCGTCTAACACCGTGAGAATACAATATCAATATGTCCACTGCTAATCCAATGTGCGATGCCACAATAAATTCATACCCATGTCAGACCACATCTTTGAAATTGTGAACACATTCAATAACTATACATCACACTCTATTAATGGACATAGGATCTTACATTTGATTATTTTACAATAGATACACAGGGAAAATAAAATGTTAACAACTGAAAATCTACATCACATGGAAAAATTACTTTACTACCGAATGTTAGAAACAATATACATCGGAAGAGAATTGCATTGTGATTAACTAATCAACTCTTTAACACAAATTAGATGCACACACAATGACTCACAAATTTCGGTCTCGGTGAAACAACATACTTGACTGAATCTCTCACACGAAATCAAGGTTACTCCAATAGAAATGCCTGAATCAGATGGCCTCATTTGAATCCCACACTTTTGAATCTCGGCTATCATGCTGCGTTCTGTCACTCTAAATAAGAAGAACATGGCTCCAAATCCGTGCCAATACCACTCGCTTTAAGACTGAAAGGACCTTTTTCTGGAGCGTCATCATGTTTTCTGATGTTTTCTGTAATAATACAACATTACAAGGTGTTTACTACCGTGCGTTTCTATTCAATCAGGATTTCGAGTGTTTTTTTTTAAATTCTAGCGCGTCTTATATCCTAAAAGACGCTTTCAGAAAATCTAATTCCACACAAATTCTCCAAACAGGTATTCCGATATAACTCAAAATAAGACGCCACATTATGGCATGCAACTATAACTATTATAGTCACTCATCAAAATTATATCAGTCACTTCATTTGGATTGGCTGTCGCTTGTTGGAGGGACTTCCACGATGTTAGCTGGAAAAATGCATTTGGAATGTCCATTCAAACCCTCAAACCACTCCGACACAACACATACCACCATATTTTTCACCCAAAAATCCTACATAAGACCCCCCGTTACCCGGTCTTTTTGGACAATATCTTTCTAACATATCTGCTGGTTTGAGATGATCAACTATTTTGATTTGACGAGTTTTTGAAGAATTGTCTTGAACAGCATTACTTTCAATACTTTTGTTCACACCTTCAACAAATTCTTCCATTCCATCGTTATTCAAGCCCCACTTCCATTCTTCTCCGATTCTTTTCATCATTATTTGCATCTGCACATCCCAAACGAAATCGTAAGAATGATAATCAAAAGCAATAACCGAACCAATTACACAATTCTCTTTGACTAATTTCAATGTTTCTTTTACTGCGACTTCCGGTAAATACATCGTTACACCTTCCCAAATGAAACATGCTGGTTTCGTTTTGTCAAAACCGTTCTTCACTAAAACATCGATCCAAGATTCGTTTTCAAAATCACAGGAAACATAAGTTATTTTCTTGTGTACATTCTGAGTACTATCAACGATGCTGCTATCTGGGCCTTTTCCAATTTTATTCATCAATCGAATTTTCGCTTTATGTGTACCTGGAGCATCTACTTCGAAAAGAACTGGTTTCTCATTGTTGGACCCACATTGTTGTTTCAAAAACTTCTCACCAAATCGATGACACCTAGTATCATATCCGGCCCCTAAAATTACCAATTGTTTGCCTTCTTTGATATTGGAATTATTATCCAAAAACGCCTCCACCACGTCATCCAAAAAACATGTTCTGGCATGTAAACATCCAATATTCCCAAATTTTCCACCTCTACTCCGACGAGCAAGCGTGTCTGCAAAGCAACACCTCGTCAATTTGAAAACGAGTTCATACATTGGCATCAACATTCTCGAGTAATATTTCATCCAACCAGGTGCCTGGGGAACGAAACTGAGTTCTCGCATTATTGTCCATGCGAAATAATCGGTTCCGAAGCCATAATTAGCCGCTTCCGCTCGCATCCAAACTACACTGATTGCGGTTGAGCTAGAGTTGCCTTCAGTGGTGGAACAAGAAATGTTGTCGGATTTGAGATGATTCTGTGTGTTTGTTGAGTCTGTTGCCAAGTCGTCTTTCTTAACAAATTTTCCCACCCGTTTCATTCCAATGAAAAACCCTGGTGCGAATAGAATTGACACAGCAATTCCGTATGCAATTCCAACAATCATTACCGGTATTGCGAGAAGCTGTTGTAGTTTGTTTACGATATTGGAAGAGGAAAGAATTTTGTAATTAGCGTCGGAACGCCATTGCAAATCGGGTCGTAGGGAAATTTTTGCAGTGTAACCGGTGCGCTTTGCTGTGGTCGCACTGCTGTGCTGGTCAATCAATGGGGTTGCTGATGACATCTTGATTGATGATTTTTTGAATATAACAATGAACGTTAAAACTTGTTCTCAAACAGATTGAACTCCTAATATAACTCAAAATTGGATGCAAAATATTGAAATAACAATATAATGCAACACTGAAGATGTCACTGTTAATAACCTATCTCACTAATAAACGATCGAGAGATTTTTATAGTCAGTTTCAAATTGTATTTACCGAGGATGCGAAAAAAATTAGAATAGATTCGCAATGTTTGCTTGTAAAAAAAAATTTTGGTATCAGGACTGCATTATTTCGGGAGAGTGATATCCAATGATGATTTTTTTTTTTGACTTCAATTTTCCCACTTTTTTTTGGAACTGACAACGAGAACTCGGATGGATATGATCAATACATTGACGGTAAATGACAACACGCAACACAAGCACGCTGCGCAAATCTACACAGGAGAATGCCTGCATCATTTTCCAAACCTTTATAGCTTCATGAATCCAAATCTATGAAGTCTACACTGTCACTGCAGAAGAATTTATCCCCAAACAATAAAACACCATAAGTTACCATGACTTTGGACAAAATCAATAACCAGCATGGAGCTGTAGAAAATAGTTGGAATTTCGCAATTTATCAGAATCTTGTCACGAAGAACTTCAACTTATGAATCAATGCTCAATTCGAGACAAAAATAGCACGTGTTATTCAAAAAGCACCTTGTTATCATAGCAAAACGTTCATTCTGATTCTCCCCAATTATAATGAATTTCGGCGAAAGTCCGGAATTCCTTGATTCCAATCGTAACCACTAGATTCGTTCCAATAATCTATAGTAGGATTCATTCCAACATCGCGACTAGGCTTAATGTCAAATTCGGAACTTCCTCCACCCAATCTTGTCCACACATCTCTTGCTTTTCTTAAAAACCTTTCTGCATATTGTTCCGCTGGAATAACACATGCGTCTACCCTGCCCAATATACTCGTCTTCCAAAACGTTTCACATTTTCTTTTGAAATTGTATTTTGTTAAAATATCAATAATCCCGAAAAAACTAACTTGGGTTTTACTACATGCATGTGGAATTGTTGATATCTTTAGCGCGTTCTGTTTTGTATTATAAATTGCAAGATCAGTAACTATTTCTGTACTAGTGGTTCTCTTGTGAGTGCTCGTAAGTTCTGTACTAGTGGTGTTTCGAGTGCTTGCTTCATCCTCACTTTCCTGATTCGACAATGTGTTACTGCTACACATAACTCTCATCTGTTCCTGCATCTGCTCCAACTCTGCATCCGTTTGTGTTGATTGAAATTCTGCTCGGCCATTTTTCAGACCCACTTCATCGACCCACTTATGTATACCTGTAAGCAAAGAATAATCCACTAAATTCCACCTTTTCAGAAACTCGATATCCGATTGCAATTGCTTCTCAAACTCGGTTTTCATTGCCAAATTTTCGAAATCAATTTTCGCTGCAGTTGCTTCGAAATCGTTATCAAGAAGTGTCATTTTACTTTTCCTCGCAGCTCTGACAAGTGCAGCAGCTTCCTGAGTCGATGGACTTCCCGAATCGGACTTGGTTAACGCTGCTAACGCTGTTCTCCCATGCAAAGCTCCTTTCAAATCGTAAACATCATAACTCTCGTGATCTTCATCCAACCAAAACGGCCACAGAAAATTTTCCATCACGATGAATGTCTCGGGTGACGAGAATCCTGCCAGCTGAATTTCATAAACTCCAAGGTATCGTGGCAGAAATGATTTGTTGTTACCATTGACATTATGATTCGTCCGCAAAATAACGTGATCTTGCACATGATCACTGTACCCCTCAAGAAAACCGTCAGTATTCAACACATCCAGATCTTCCCCGCGACAGGATTTCACAACAAACCGTTTTTTTGGATTTGAGGAAAAGAAAAAATACGATTTACTTTTTGATCCCAACTGTGCTGCCGTTTTGACTTCGAGTTTTTGTGTCACAATAGCAGTAGTCGTAATACCAGAATTACCACCTTGCGCAGCACCTTCATCACCATTGCGTTCACTAAGAAATTCCAACAAAAATTCTTGATCCTCAATCCCGAATGCTCCTCGAACGTTGGAAAAAATTTGTGGTTTGACCACTTTGAAATGTCCACCCTCGTGCGTATTGTACACGTCGTTGTACACAACAGCATCGTCAGTTCGCACATTCTGCAATGGAATTCTGATAGCTACTGTATCCTTTCTGATAGCACCTTGTGAAAGGATAGCATTTCCAGCTAATAGTAACTGTCTCGCGGCTCTTTGAAAAGCATCCGCATATCTCTCCACCATGCTGATGTCTTCACTCTTGATCTCGCTGGAATTCGCATCAGCATTCGCGCGTTCTTTTGCTGCCGTCGTGGTCTGCACTGGTTCAGTTGTTTGTCTACAATCGTCTCGGCCTCGGGCACGCACCACTGGTTTAGGATCTGTCAACTCTGGGACAACTTCGGACGAGACACCACTCCCGGCACTGCTCACAGAACTTCCTGAACGCTTCGTTCCTGCCACGGTACTAGCATCGGACAAGATCCTTGCTGTTCTGGCTGAACGGAAGTTTTTTTGTCCATCCTCGGAAAACGAGTGGGCAGCGTCGAATTCTCTCAGATTTTCCGAAGTTAACTTTTTGGCATCATCATTGATGTCCTCCTGCCTGCTCATTATAGCGGGAACAACGAGTTCTGTTTCTTCGGCCAGTATACTAGTGGCAGTACTGCCTCTTAACATTTTTTTTCGCATCAGCCAGGATCCTCTGGCTGAAACAATGCCGGAATCTGTATTTTCGTTTTTCTCCAATTTGCAGGACGATTGTCTCTTTTCTCCGACAGCCATAACCTGATTTTGCTTTTGAACACCCTCGAGAATTGCACCATTGTAAACACATAATATAACTCCTGCAACGAAGACTAATGCAACCATGATATTTTTTCTTTAGAATCGAACCCTGGCATCATATTTCAAAACCATACTTTGAGAATCTACTAACGACCGAAATGGGAATCACCTCAGAGATTATCACGCGAGAACCTGACAAAATCGGTTGGTTGGCAAAAAATCTATTCAAAATTTCCAATTGATTTCGACTGTGCCAACTCGAAGAGTGGAACTCACCAAAAACAATTGACCAACATGGTATGACAAGAAAACGCAAATTTCAAAGAAAGAAAATGATCTCCCACTCCTCAAATGCACAATGCATGAACACACGAAATAATCCAAGACGCCTCCAAAGCTGCTTGCGATGTGATATTCTGCAAATCAAATAAAAGTTTTCGCTTGTACGTTTTCAAATGCTCAAACATCATTACTTATCCCACAGGTTCCCCCCTGAAAACGTTGATATATCTATAGTTTTCTTGCTTAACGAGATTCCCCGATCTTGATCTGAAGTTTTAACTAAACTTTTCCCAATCAGATGTAAAACTCAATGTCAAAGAAGAAAATTATCAATTCCCCAGCTGTATATCATTTCGATTTCAAAAAAATCGAAATGATATACAAGTGTGCTTGCGTGTGCGAAAATTTGACATTGCTGATTGTAACCATACTATTTTCGCCGACTAATTCATAAAAATATTCCAGATAATTTTGAAGAAATCAAATTATACCGTTTATCTTCATTATTCCCTTGTGACAATCCCTTGCCACCAACGACTTTTGCACCCTATCACTCCGAAAAAATTTTCCCCCCCTCAAGCTCGGCTCAAGCTCTCTATTTCAGGCCATCAAGCATGTCAATGGGATTTTCTTTAACTATTTTAGGCGGAGGAGGAGGAAGATCCCTTTTTACAATAACATTCCACTTTAATGTAATTCGACCCTTACCTGTGCCAAGAAATTCCCCAGTCATTTCCATCGTGTCTGTGTTTAATTCAATGTCTTCAACTGTGCGGTCCACAAACTCTTCAAGGCCACTGTTTGTAAGATTTTTTGGAAGAAATGGATTTTAAATTACCATTTACTCAGATGGAACTCAAATTACAAATCTGAACCATTCTCAATGACCACATTGAAACTGCACATGAATAACTCACAAACGATTATTAGTACTCAATGCTTCCATCAATTATGAATTTTCAAGAAAAAAATCACTTATTACACAAATTAAACAAAAATTCAAAAACCACAATATATTAACACAGTTTTTTCCAGTCCCCAAGCCGCTGTTCTTTGAAAGTCATCGTATACTTTTTTTTTCCATCTGTATCAGTAGCGCTGTGCTTGAAAGTCCCACCTGCTAAGATAGTGGCGTGAAATGTGTTTACCATGTGATCACCATCTGAAAGATACCCTTCCTCATCGAAATTAATAGCAAAATAAAACCCATCTTTTACAGTTGCGTAAGAATAAGACCATCTACCCGTCAAGTGCTTCCAGCTAGGTCCTGTATCATTTTATGTCAATTTATGAATTATATCAGAACATATTCGCTCAGTTGTTAAAATACTCACATAATAATTTGGTCATCATACTTCAAGTTGAAGTACTATTATAATATTCATCAGACGAGGGTTTTATGATCAAAAAAGTTTGAGTTGCTAAATTTCCCAAATTGGTAAAATAAATATACCAACGTTAATACCTACTGGTCCAGTCGGTGGTGCTGGTGGTGCTGGTGGTGCTGGTGGTGCTGGTGGCGCTGGTAATGCTGGTGGTGCTGGTCCTGGTGCCATAAAAGAACCACACATAGTCTCACATCCTCCACAACAACACAACCAACTGAGACATGTGACACCAAGACATGCTAACAATCCTGTCACGGCGTATCCGACAATTTCGGCTTGATTTAGATGATCACAGACGCACAGAGCCGACATAGTTGCAATTTGATGACTTTGTAGTAATATAATTATTGTAAATGCAAAAACGAATATATGAATATTTTTTGATTACAAACAAAAATACGAAAAAAAAGACGATTTCACTTCGAACTATGTACGATTTGCTTATAAGAAAAGTTATTTAAGGCTTGCTGCTTGTATGATCGTGTCGGAATTTGAAGAACGAACTGTAGCATGATTGTTGAACCATTTATTGAAAGATGAATTTACAAGATGATTGCGAATCAATTATATATGAACGTCAATTGGATGGTTGCGTTTGCAAGGAAATGATTATCAGAAAATTCTTCTTTGATTGATGTGTTGTGCGAAACGCTTTGACTTTGACCATCATGTGACACATGATTACTAACAACAAAAGGCAAACTTCGAAGAAAGAAATGCTGGACTTTTGAAGTTACACTCGGAAAACTTAACTGTGCCGCTTCTGCGGCGGGCCAGATCATGACAGAAATCGCGTATAAATACGTTTCGGATCGGAAAATTAATGCCACAATATCTACTTTTGCATTTTTTGCTTATTGAATACCCCCAACTGTTACTGAGATGATATTCCAGAAATCCTCCCTATGACATACCTAAAAGATAAAAACAGGCTGCCTCGATTCTTCTGTTGTTTGAACCGCGAAAATACTATTCAATTTCACCCTTTCTCCACCCTCAAACGATTCTTTTTCAAATATACATTTTCTAAAACATCATCCCCAATCTGACCCTTAACTTTTCCCACCCCACCCATTCTACCACAAAAGCCTGGACTGAAAGCTTTACACCATTTACAACCGTCCCACAATTCCGGTAATATTACTTGGTCATTTGAGAGTTTCATATAATATGCTGTGCTCAACGCATACCATCCACTATCTCGTCTATTTTCTGCACCCAACTTCACATATGCATTATACAACTCGCCTGCTCCTCCACTTTCTCCTCCATCGCTAGTATCACGATGTCGTGGCACTTCATATATATTTGGGTCACTTTTACTGACCAAATATTTCTCTCTCTCTTCTTCTGAAATGGGAATCGGCGGACTTTCTTTATAGGACTTCAACCATTCCTCCTTGTGTTTTCGTAATTCAAGTTCTATTTTTTCAAATTTCTCTTCTAAATACTCCATACACCTACGATCATACTTTTTCCTATCACGATAATTTTCTTTTGCAATATCCAAACAACTCATACCGTCCCGACCCAAAATTTCAATATCTGCATGATACTCCTCACATAACTTCTTTAAAACAGCAAAATCTCCCCAAAAAACACATTGATGTAAAACATTCCAACTTCGACCTTCTGGAATAAGCGTGACCATCTCCCATACCCTCACGCGTCCATTTTCATCGTGTCTTACTGCACGGGTTTTCATCGATTGTTCTAGTATCTTCAACACTTCTTCAAAGTTTCCTTGTTTTGCAAGCGCAACTAATTTCTCAGTTGTTTCAGGTCCAGGTTCAACTTCCGCCTCTTTTGCTCTTTCTTCTTCCATAAATCTCTTCGCTTCTTCTTCTTGTCGCAACAGTTCTTCTTCTCTTTCCTTCGCCTCTTCTGCTCTTTTAGCACTTAACCCACGCACATATTCTAACGCTTTCCCATACCCGTCTTCTGTTGAATTTTTTCCACGTTCTTCCAAAATAATTACCACCGTTTTGCCATCTTTATTTTTGCCATGCTCAATATCACAGTCATATTTCTCATTCAATTTCTTCAAAGCCTCGAAATTGCCATGGTAAGCAGCCCAATGAATTATGCTCATACCTGCGCACTCTGGAGCGGCACCAGGATAAGTTTCGCTATCCCCTGTTGCAAGTGTTTTCACCCATTCTTGGGTAACATCGTTGTTGTTTGGGAAACTTCTTCTTCTGCATTGCCTTTGAAGACCTTCCAACACTTCCTCGAAATTTCCGTCTTTTGCGAACACGTTCAAATCCTCGAAGGCGGACATGATTGATGAGATTATTTTACTTTACTTAAACTGAAACGTAAACACCGCCTAGTGCTGGCTGATCATGTGAGAAAAGAGAGATTGAATTCTCAATTGATTCAAATCAAAATAGGAATTATCTGATCTCCAACGGGAAACTGGTGAAAAAACAATGCACATATTAAGTTTTTCATTGGAATTGGTCACTCATCCTATACGCATCACCCAAACATTCACCCCAAGTCTGAGGGAGTGATTCATTCTTGACACCAACTGAACTTTTCCATCACCAACGCAACACATACCATATACTACGCGGCGGTCACATCATCTCCCATTCCAAAAAAAACTTTCTTCCAAAAAAAATAGTATAACCTTGTTTGAAATATAGCCAATGTATAAACCCATTTTCTCAAACATGTAGTACCAAAATTACTATAAAACTATCATGACCATTATTGACGACTCATTGAGCAAGCAAAATATATTCATCGATGCTTACCCCAAAATCCCCTTCAAACCGATGCCGAAGTATGCACAGTCTCTTTACTTACAGATCTAACTTTTTCCTTTTTCTCTGGATGTGGTCTTTTAAACTGTACTTTCAACGGCCTCTCCCCCTTCAACTTACTATCCACTTCCTTCTGTTCCAAACCAGCAATCAAATTTCCATTTATTTGAATAATCAAATCACCTACTAAAACTCCATTTTTCTCTGCCCATTTATTTGGTGTGATTGCGTCTACTCGCATATCACCACCGTCAGTATATTTATTCTCCATCCCCAAATCCATTTCCTCCTCCGGCAATTCCCGCTCATAATAGCTATCCTTTACGTAAGGGCGAAAAAATTTGATTTTGATCGGTCTCGGCTGTAGGAATCCAGCCAGCTTTTCTTTTTCTGTCATTTGGTCACAACGCTTCCATTTCGTCTCAGCGTTCACTTCAGCTGCTGTTTCACCCCCGCCAGCATTGTCCCCAACTGTGCCTTTCATCTCCATTTCCCATAATTCATCATCGATTTCAATTTTTTCACTCTCTGCCCATCCTCCTGCGACCACTTTAACAATCTCCACACCAACATACTTGATGCCGATTTTCGGAGCAGTTGTTGGAAGTGTTTTTTCGAAGAAGATACCATCTTCTTGTTTCACGTTTTGACCCTTGGTACTGTCGGGCATGTCGTTGAATTGGGCGATTTGGTCCATATTTGCGGTGGTGGTCATTTTTTTTTTTTGATGTTAAAATTGTCTAATGTAGATTTTCGCAACTTCGATTTAGCAAATGCTGACTTCTCACTCACGTTTAGAAAAAAACTTTGGAAGGAAACTGGATGGACTTGAAAATCGATTCAAAATCGAGGAAAACTGCATTCAAAAACATATTTTTTCATAGAAAGAAAAGAATTGTGATTCGCTGGCAATATAGTTTACAGGTCATTGTACTTCATCCAAACACTTCATAGATGATGCCGCTGATTTTTCACTTCACAACACTGCAACATGTGAATCTTCACTTCAGCCATGAAAACATTTCCACCTTCATGCATTGCCATTGAAACTAGTTGAAGCAAGTTCTCTCGCATTAATACTAAAAATTCAAAACATCTTTTTTTTTTGCAGTCATTTCTGAGAATATTATTTGATGCTCCAATGAAAATCAAGATATTACCGTCCCGTTTTTCTTTTACAACGGAAAAAATATTCATGAAGATGGCATTGGGAATCAAATAACATTGCTATCTTGAGACATTGGATTTAATAATTGTAGATTGTGGTTAAATTCAAAAACCTTTTTTCAACGTGGTATTACAATGTAAACTTCTGGGGCTGCTGGTCTTGATTAAACTGTGCGCTTGTTGTAAGGAAACAAAATTTCACTAACTATGAGTGAGTCCGCTTTGGTTGTTTCAAACGACTCTTGGTAGTCGATCTAGCTTCGTATAAGTTGCTTGTGTCCCGCTTTTTCTGGTCTCTGCTCACGTATCATAATTTCAGATTTCTAATATCAAAGAATTTTCGAGAAATACGTGTGTACTGATTGCTATTGTTATGGGTTTAATGAGATAAGTTCTTCTTTTCGTGGAGCTTGTTCCATGAGTATTCTCGTGATAAATGTCATGGATGTGTTACAACGATTTCGATGTCAATTGGGATACGTTCTGTAATTTTTTGGTAATTCGAAATTTCAATCCGGGAGTTTTTTTTCTGAAGAATGTGCCTACTTAATGCTAAATCTTTTAATTCGTTTATTCAATTCTCCTGCGAACAAAAAAAAGTCGGCGTTAGTCAAAATTGCTACCCACCCGTCCCAGCTGCCCAGTACTACTTGATTCCCCGTGGCCCTTACACAAGCTATTGCAAAAGTTACAACATCTGTGATCAATTCATGTCAAACATTTATAACTTCCTCTTAGTTCTTCGCATATCCAGCTACACTGCTCATCGTGTGTTTCTTACCACATTGATTGCTTGTGGCACAGTCAAGGTTCTCCAATCTTCATATCTTATCTTGCACGAATACCATCTGTTATTAAACTCGTATGGTTGAATACCCAAGCCAGCCAGAGTATCAATATGGTCAGTAATAGTCTTCCAACCTTGCCTAGAATAAGTGTAATCATATGTTTGCAAATCAGAATACAAATTCTTCAAAACGCTTTTCCACTGTTTCCATGTTCTTGCATCTAAAACAAAACGAGGATTGGGTGGGTCTGCGATCCATCGAGTCTTGAATATAACAAACTCTGCATCTCGGCTTTGGTAATCAATCAAATAACCACCATACGTATCACGATTGGTAGTCTCTGAAAAGACTTCTTTAAAACAATTTTTCCATGCTAAGAATGCATCTGCACCGGCAAAAAAAATGTTTGGATGCGTATCGGACATCCAACCGATTCTGTCCAACACTCCCTCTATTGTTAGACCATTGAAGCTATACTTGCTTTCGTCATAAACTTCTCTTAAAGCCGCTACATACTCTCCATATTTGTACGCGTTTACTGGCTTCTCGTTTTTCATCTTTTTCAAAAATCCTATGATCAAAGCAGGTGATTTTGTGTTTAGTCCTTGATTGGCATTCAAATATCCGCAGATTGCTTTCAATTCTTTTCTATACTCGATGAATTCTTTAGGACTGCACTTCATTGATATAATCTCGTCTTGTCTGCATTTGATATCGTAACTGCTGGTTTTCCAATATTTGTATGAATCTGGGTCAACATCGTTGTAGTAGATCACTCGGACTGCACGATCAGCTTCTTTGTTTGTTGTCATGACGTCGTCTGACTCGAAAAATCCATCATCACCGCCAATGAATCCACCGAAATAACAGCCTAATCCTCCTCCACCAATACACAAGACACAAAGTAACACAACAATAACTACAATCAAACATGTTTTATTCTTTGCAGCTGCTTCTTCTCTTTGTCGTTGTTGTTCCGCTTGGTATTGTGCGAAAGCTGCGGTAGCGGCTGGATTGTCCACGAAATACGACCCCGCGACAGGATTTGTATGGAAGCTTTGCATTAATGGTTGTTGTTCTGCAGGGACTTGTGGTGCGCCCGGATTGATAGTAATTGTTGTTCCTGCTGCGGGTGGTTGCTGTTGTTGCGCAATTTGTTGTTGTGGAACAATTTGTGGTTGAACAGCAGAATCAACAACAGTAACAGTAGTTACTGTACCTGCTGCACCCGCTGCTGGTACTCCTTCTTCTTGCGAAGTTTGTTGTGGTTGTTGAGTCACTACAAGTTGTTCAGGTTGCTGTGATACTTCTTGAACTACTTCTACAGATGGCTGTTCCAAGTCTGCTGCTACAGTTGGCGCTGTCGTGACATTTGTATTTGTATCAGTACTGCCATAATTTTGTTGTTGTTGAGATTGTTGAGATGGCTCTTGTGATTCTTGTTGCACAGCTGCTGCTGGTGCAGGATCTACTAATGCCCACTTTGCCATTTTTTTGTTGTGATGGATTTCTTTTGTTGTAAAATTTGTGAACTAATAGAAAATTTTTCTATAAACTGGTATACTAAACAGATGTGCTACCTTCTTTTGCTAATTAATACGGTTGAAACAAACAAAGCTGCGGATGTTATGATGGACTTTTGAATTGGGGTAAAAATCTTCTTAAAACTGCAAATTGAATTGGAAACTGCTTGTGGTGATACAAAAATGATAGTATGTGGCTCAGACTTTTCGTGGGAAATTTTGCAAGAGAAGAAAGAACTTGGAATTTCAATTGTGGGAACTGAGAGCTAGAATTTTGAAACAATGGAATGAGGAGATGATAACTAATATCTCAATAATGATGATGACTAATATGATGACCAGCTGAAAATTCGATTTGATCAACAGAGACAAAGAGAAACGCTTGCACACGGAGACGAGTCTACGGTTCAAAAAGATTTTTATCTACTTTGCGCTTGCGCCTGTAATTAGACGTCGCAAGTCATTACTGAATCCCACCGGACAGCACACTAACTTTCAGTATAATTTTTTTGTAAACATTAGTTTCAGGTAATTTTTCGAATATTCTTGCAATTATTTTGTTTGTTTTTGGTGTTTTTTCAGTGATAGTCATCGTTTCCCACCTTTTTTACAGCAGGATATTTGACGATGACATCAGGTAACGTCTTACTTCTTCTAGAGGCTGGTGTATCATGGCTTCCGTGTCGATTGGTGTTTCTCCTAGAGTTCGGTATTTGCATAAATCCCTACTTCAGTAGCTCTACCGCCGTCGGTAAATCCACTTCGATCCTTCGACTGGACCTACTGGTCGATTGAACTCCGATGCATATTCGTGCCTCACTTCCTTGTCTATTTACTTTCTCATGTAATCACTGTCATGGATGTGTTATCATGGTACTAATGTCAATTGGGTTGTGTTCTGTAAATTTTGCTAATTCTAAATTTCAATTTTCGAGGGTAATATATTCAAGTTTCCAATTCAAAATCTGTGTTCGTGTGAATTGCCACTGCCCTGTAATCTGCCTACTACTAGTTTCTCGTGATCTCGTGATACAACAATTTTCCGCTTCCCAAACAATTTATTCCACCCTGTGTATCAATTTATATCATTTCTGACTTCCTGTATTCATAGTTTTATACCCAGCTACACGGCTCATCGTGTATTTCTAACCATATTGATTGCCTGTGGCACATTCCATCTTCTCCACTGTTCATATCTTCTCTTGCATTGACACCACCTATTACTAAATTGCCATGACTGAATCTTCAAGCCGGCAATTGTATCAGTTTGGTTGGCAATTGTGATCCAACTTTGTCCAGAATAAGTGTAGTTCCATTCTTGCAATTCATAATACAACTGCTTCAAAATACCCTTCCACATTGCCCATGCATCCGGCCACAAAACATTACCATTGAGCGGCTCTGCGATATATCGAGTGTGTCTTATAACAACGTCTACATCTAGGGTACTATAAAAGGAATCATTTGAAGTCTCGGCATACAATGCTTTGAAACAATTTTTCCACTCTAAGAACGAATCTCCACCGTTACAACTCCAGTTCGAATGCGAACAGGACATTGCTTCGATTCTGTCCAACACTTTCTCTATTGTTTGACCATTGAAGTAGTAGTTGCTTTCGTCAAAAAGTTCTCTCAAAGCCGCTGTATATTTCCCATATTGGAATGCGTTTACTGGCTTAGAGTTTTTCATTCTTTTCAAAAATCCTATAATCAGAGCAGGTGATTTCGTCTTCAATCCATCACATGCGTTCAAGTATCCACAAATCTTTATCAATTCCTGTCTATACTCGATGAACTCTTTAGGACTGCAGTTCATCGATATGATTTCCTCCTGTCTGCATTTTGCATCGTAACTGCTGGTCTTCCAATATTTGTATAAGTCTGGGTCAACATCGTTGTAATAGATCACTCGCACTGCACGATCAGCCTGTTTGTTTGTTGTCATGACTTCTTCTGATTCGAAAAATCCATCATCACCGCCAATGAATCCACCATAGTAACATCCAAAACCACCTCCACCAATACATAAAACACAAAGTAACACAACAATGACCACAATCAAGCATCTTTTATTCTTAGCAGCTGCCTCTTCTCGTTGTCGTTGTTGTTCCGCTTGGTACTGTGCGAAAGCTGCGGCAGCGGCTGGATTGTCCACGAAATACGACCCCGCGACAGGATTTGTATGGAAACTTTGCATTAAAGGTTGTTGCTCTGGTGGCATTTGTGGTGCGCCCGGAGTGATGCTAATTGTTGTTGCCGCTGCTGCTGCTACTGGTGGCTGTTGTGCAACAATTTGTTGTTGTTGTGCAATTTGTTGTGGTTGGCCATTAGCATCGACGATAGTAACAGGAGCAACAGGAGTTGTTAAACCTCCTGCCGCACCCGCTGCTACTGGCGCCCCTCCTTCTTGCGAAATCTGTTGCATTGTTTGTTGAGTCATTACTTGTGGAGCTTGCTCTTGCTGTTGAACAATCGCAGGTGTTGGTTGGACTGGTTGAACTGGCTGCACTGCGATTGCAGGAGCTGCCGGTGGTTGTTCCAAATCTGCTGCGACAGTTGGTGCTGTCGGAGCACCAGTAGCACCATAACTTTGTTGTTGTTGTTCTTGTTTCAAGGGTTGTTGTTGAACAGCTGCTGGAGTCGTTGATGGAGTATCGTTATCCACTAATACTCGTTCACCATTGATGATTTTCCAAGTTGGTCGCATGGTTGATTTTTTTTTGCAACAGTTTATATAACGAAAAGTAAATTCTGTTTGTGGATATTCTTGATGCCAATTTTGCCAATAACTAAACTACGAAACAAATAGTACGTAACGTCTTTATGACTAGGGTGAACTCTTAAATTTGCAAATGAAATTGGAAACTGCTTGTTGTGATACAAAAATGATAATACGTGGCTCAGACTTTTCGATGAGAATTTAGAGAACAACTTTCAATTATTAAATCTGAGATCTGGAATTTTGAAACAATGGAATGATGACTGATATGATGACTAGATGATGTATTCAAACAGGAAAATAGAAAATCATTGGCGCGGATGAGAGACCACTGACAACGTTTTTACTGAATCTACCAACCGCTTCCATTACGATCCTCATTGCACGACGCAAAAAATGTTACATCATGCTGACTCAACACGCATATCTTTTCGTTGGCAACGATCGGTAAGACTGGTTAATCTATTTCTTGGGTCACTTTCAAAACATCTTCTTTTTCCGGGTATTCCAAAAACAACATTTGGTGTTCCAATGGTGAATCATCAGGATACATTTCCGCTTTTTTGACGCGGAAACCTCTGATGATAATGCCATTAGGAATCAAATGTTATCATGATTGTTGGTGGGCAAAAAAAATCTAATGTTACTGTGATAGATTCAGAAACTTCTTTTATCATGGTATCCTATAAGGGAGCAGGGACTTCGCTTGCTGCTTATAAAAAAAAATCTCAACTCTGGTGAGCAAATCTGCTTCGATTATTCGACTCTTGACAGTCGGTATAAGTCCGTGATTGCTGCTCCACTGTCCCGTTTCTGGCATCATCTAGTAAAACAGATAAATTCTATAGTTAGCGTGTGTGTCAGTATCAAAAGTGTGTGCACTCCTATCAGTATTAGTTTCCAGGAGCCATCGTGTGTCAAGAAGTTGTCACCAAAAGTGTCAAATGTATTCCGTAATATAGTTTTTAGCAATTCGAAATTTCACCCCGGGTGTTTTTTTCGCAAGGGTATTCAATTAAACTTTTTTTTTTTTTTTGGCTGATGATCGTTGCTCACCGTACTATAATCGATGCTTGAAGCTTCTTCAGAAAAACATGAATTTTCGATTTCGTAGCATATGATCATGTTCTAAAGACAAGTGGCAAAAAAGACTTGCATAAAAGAATACTACCAAGCGTTAATAAGCTGTTTTTGTATCAATTGTTGCCCGATCGCAATCTGCCTGTTGCCATCTGCTGATACAATCACCTCACTTTGCCAATAATTCATTCCAACTCGCCCTGCAACAGCTCATATCATCTGTTAATTCATCTAGCCATTTCAGTTCAAGATGCGCAACCAATAAAATTTTCATTCACATCCGTTAATCCACTTCTTATATTAGAGCTTCGAACAACATATTTAGAATTCATAATATTTAGTATACTATTGAACTCCACAGATTACCATATCCATTCCATGTGCCACGTCCCAATTTTGCCAATTTGGATATTTCTGCTTGCACGTTTCCCAACGATTTGCAACTTCGTCTACCGCTTTACCAGAGCTAATCAGTTTGTCAATTTGCTTTTTAATGGGTTCCCATTCTTGCCTGCAGTAACTATCGTCCGATGTGTGTGTCGCATCTCTCTTATCGTCATACAACTTTTTTAGGATGTCCTTCCACTTCTTCCACTCCAACGGGGACAGAGCCGAACCACTTTTCCCACCCGATGGTGGTACTGCAATTTCTCGACTCCTCTCTATAACTTTGCGTGGACCAAAACCCCACGATCTGGGACCCTCGGATTGAATCTGGCAAAGCGTCTCGATCGTCACCTTTGCCCATTCCAAAAATCCACTTGCACTGTTGATACTCGAATTCTCATGTGACTGCAGCATTTGTTCGACTTGACTGATGACAAAGGTTACCGATGCCTCTTCGTAGCGAAATTGGCTATTTGTACCCCAAATGCTCGACTCCTTGAAAATTTCCCTCAATGCCAATTCGTACTTTTTGTATTCGTATGGTGTGCGATTCCATGTCTTCATCCTTTTCAAAAGTGCGATCACCTCACTTGGCGACTCCGGTCCGTCACCAAAACAGGTTTTACACAGCTCCATTAACTCTTCGTGCCATTCGCTGAAGTCTTTGGGACTCCAATTCACACTAATGATTTCCTCTTGCATGAACCTTAATTCATTCTTACCCTGCTCGCGATATCGCCATGCCTTGCGCCCCGTAGTAGTTGTCCGACTGTATGCACGAGGACGCGGATCATTCGAAAATATCACTTGCAAAACACGATCGGCCTCTGTGTTGGTTTTCA
>Ga0099797_100444_pt1 | contig 26696 bp, 20 predicted proteins | sample Uncmet_Sort48C_1_FD_89871 | JGI IMG/M metagenome (GOLD analysis project Ga0099797, IMG submission 89871) | Marine eukaryotic communities from CALCOFI LINE 67, Pacific Ocean - C012_Sort48C_1 | ecosystem: Environmental > Aquatic > Marine > Oceanic | place: Pacific Ocean: Monterey Bay | collected... | reverse complement strand
ACATAACTTTAGGATATTGTGTCAAGGTAGAGAAGACAACCCTATACATGCAGATGCTTTTAACGAACTGATCGAAAATCCGAAGGAAAAAAATGCAATATGGAGCAGGACCACGTTTAATTGTGAACGCTCAGTGTCAAGGACACTCTTTATGGAAGAGAATAGTGATAGAGGTCGCTAAAATTGATATTTGAGACAGGAAGTGTTTATTAAATACAGCCTTATTACTTATTTATAAAATAATAATATAGGCTGAACAGCTGAACACAGTGGCCCCGAGATTCGGTTCGGTTAGCTGTCCTCTACCATAATTCAACAGATATTTTTTTTTTGCTTTTGGAATCACACTACTCCCATTCTGTTGTAGCTGGGGGCTTAGGTGTCCAGTCGTATGATACCTTTTGGGCTCACCCTATTCCCACTCTGTTGTATCTGAAGGCTTAGACGTCAAGTCGTATGATAACTTTTGGAATCACCCTACTCCCACTCTGTTGTAGCTGGAGGCTTAGATGTCAAGTCGTATGATACCCTAGCAATACCGGGGACTTCGTTTAAAATTCTTCGCACAATCTCATGTAGTATTCCTAAGTCCACATCCTTGCCCGGCTCAGCAGGAAGCCCAGTCATAAAATCGCGGGTGATGAATGGCCGCAGCGCGATCCCACGTTTACCTGCAACTCCAAAATCTGCCGGGAATAGTATAACTGGCACTTGGCTGAGTTTTTGAGACAAATTTGCTTTCAAAAGAATCTCATTTACAATTGCATCTGCAGACCGGAGGGTATCGATAACGCTCTGCTCTAAGTGAGTGGGCGTAATTGTTTGGAACAAATCGTTTTCTAATGCTTCGCCAAATACAAAAATAACGCGATTTATTTCATGCACTCGCTTAGGGATTTCCTTTGCCACCTGGAGCATCAGTGGCCAGTTGATAGGGCATCCTTCAATGCCTTTCCAACTTAATGCACACAATGATTTATACGATCGTGCATCGCCTTGTACCCCGACTGAGCGGCATGGTATTAAAGTCGTTACAATATTTTTTATATGGCTCTCGTTTTCATAAGAGAAAGATGAAACAACAGACGATAGTTCTTTGGCTACAACCGGTGCATCATCCGGAAGGTACGGATGATTAGCACACAAAATTCGAATAGCTAATCCAGGCCCTGGAAAAGGTTGGCGCCATACAAGAAATTCTGGTAAACCTAAGTCAATACCTAATTTTCTTACTTCGTCTTTGTGGTAATCTTGTAAAGGCTCTATAATCCTACCTTGACTTCGCAATGCGCGAACCAATTGTGTATCATTATGATGGGTTTTAATGCAGTCAGCATTTCCAGAGCCGCTGACCAAGTGCGATGCCGATTCAATTAAATCAGGGCGTAACGTACCTTGGGCTAAAAAGCATGTAGTTGGGTCCAATCCAAACTTTACAACTTCGATATCGCAAATGTTCATGAAAGTGTCGCCAATGATTTTTCGCTTTACTTCTGGATCAACAGTGACCCCTAAGGTCTCACTCATCTCTTCGCCTATCATTGCTTGCCCGTTTCGAAAAGTATCCCAAGAATTTGTCACTGTCAGCTCGACCCCGATATTTTCAAGTGCAGTCTGAACACTTTTGCTTTCATTTTTCCGCATAAAACCAGAGTCAACGTGTAAAGCAAATATTCTGTCGTGTGGCAGAGCTTCCCGTAGGAGAGCAGTGCATACAGTGGAGTCAACGCCACCACTTACGAGGGTTAAGACAGACGCATCACCAACTTGTTTTCGAATTGCAGCTAGTGCCATTTCTTTTCGCGAGTCCATTGTGTAATCACCACGTAAATGAGCGATTCGAAAAAGAAAATTATCAAAAATTTTCCATCCATTTATGGTTAGATCCACTTCAGGATGAAATTGCACACCGAACATGTTCTTCTCAACCGAATCAATAGCGGCGACGACACCACTCGTCGAACGCCCAATACACCGGAAGCCTTCAGCAATACGATCTATCGAATCCCCGTGTGTAAGAAGAGTTGACTCCTCCTCTCCAAGCCCAGTGAACAAGGGGGATGTATTGTTAACTTGTACGTCAAACACACCATCCTCTCTTACACTTTTCTGAACCACCGTTCCGCCGTGAACTTTGTTTAAGAGCTGCATTCCATAACAAATTCCTAAAATAGGGAGTCCAGTCGAAAAAATAAGCGGGTCGTACTTTGGGGAACTATTAGAGTTTACACTCTCAGGGCCACCAGATATTATAATCGCTTTGTATCCAGACTCAATAATCTGGGAAGCAGGAGTATCTAGCGGCAAAATGATAGAGTGAACTGCTTGTTCGCGAACACGCCGATCAATAACTTTGGCGTACTGTGCTCCAGCGTCCAAGATTACAATCTGTTCACTGTTGCCAACGGATGTCGACGGAATCTCCATTCTCCAGGCAAAGGTATGTATAAAATAGGAAAGGAAGATTGCAATCTTTCACTATGTTACAATAGCTTCAATTGAACAATATTCTTTAGTCTGTATGCCGAAAAGTATACAATCTTACTTTCTAGTGTTTTGGACGAACAAGCTTCTTCGTTATCTCCACAGGGGTAATAAGTTTGAGGACCTCGCTGCGGCCCAGGGGCTGCTGCTCGCTTGATTAGTCGACACGTCGACACAGAGCTAATTGTAAATGCGCCACTTTTGGTATACCTTAACAGTACCCCTAATATCTCCAACAGTGTCCTGAAATCTCATTTTCGAGCTATAGTATGTAATTATAGTAGTATGTATTTACTACTATCAAATATTTAAATATGGGTGCGTGTGATTTACTTAAAAATAATGGTCAACACAAAAAATTGTCATAGAATTTCAATTCAAGAGTCAGCCCTAAATAAGAGTCAACGAAATTGCCGCCTCAAGCATAGGATCCCTTAGATTCCCTTAGACTACTGAATACCAAAAAAGTGTTGCTTGGTTAATGAACCCTAATCCTAACAAAATTTAATTCTTATTTGCAAGTTTAAGGTGTGCCGACCAAATCCGCTGTCGTGTGACGAAGGGGGTGTATAACTTGGGTTCTAGTGGGAGTTTTTTCGTTCTGTTAAGGATATTCTGCTCATTTATTGCAATTTTAATATCAAGCACAACTGAATGAAGGGGCCAGCCACAGAACGAAATAATGGCTTTTGTTTATTACTTATTCTATGGTAAGAAGTGCGTGTTTGTCCTATCGCTAAGGTGGAGATTGTGCGTGAGTGAGTTCGTTTTTACAAAACTTACTATTGTTACAGTATTGCACAAAATTGCATATACTCTTGAGAATTCTTTCATCGTTCGGTGGCCGGAGAAATATTCCGAAGTGGCGGGAGGACGTGATGCTTTTCGTCTGATTCGCCATCGTTCGTGCCATCGATCACGGTAACGCGTTATCCAGTTTTTGCATTATTTATACCGACCCTGATTTTTTTGCTTTCAAACAAACATGAACGAGACTATGGTGGACATAACTAGCTTTATGGGAAGATACAGCATTTTCGAAACAGGAAAACGAGTGTTCGTCTTGCAGCAGAAGGATAAAACTACTAATCGAAATATCGATTATTTTGCAGACCTTCTCGAGGACCTCGACGTTTTACTTTTCACTTACTGTGGTACTTTCATACATGGTTTGATACAAACCTATTCCATTATGTTATGTATCGATCGCCGATAGCATGATGGTCAATTTCGAACCTATGTATGATATGATTATTTTACTAGTCCCAAGTCCCAAGTACTAAATTAGCCATTTACGTAAATATGTCATGTTCTTTATCAAACTATGATAATAATTTTATACAATAAGTATTAAGGCTGTATACCTCGCATTTATCCCAACTAATAACACTTCTCCATTGGAATTTAAAAAACAGCTGCTTGAATGTTTAGGTGCTCGGTATCTGTTTTGTGGGTTAGAAATGAATTTGTCATTAGTATAATGGGGTTCGATGATATATTTACATTTGGAGCCAAGGTAATTCGGAGGAAATATGATTCGGCGTTTTTACGCTTTGCAGGCCTTGTCGCTTTATCCGTAGATACCTGCTCTGCCATACGTCTTTTCCCCTCCCTGTTCTCACCTGTCAGTAAATCATCCTCATCATCACCCGATAAATTAAGAAATTCCGGAATCTCACCAATGAAAGTGCGTTTTTTTTTCTTAATGCAACCATCCATGGCACTGTCCATGTTTGAGTTGTATACATTAAAGATGAGTCACTTCGTTTAAAGTCCGGAGTAAAGTCCCCTGTGTCGATTGGTTCAGTGATTGAGTCCGTTTGTAGAGATGTTGCTGCTCTGCCATCTAGGATTCGGAATACCGAAGCTAGAGATTCGGCAATGACATCAAGTGCATTTTGTTCATTAATACGCATCCACCAATCGGTAAAGAACCCGCGCTGGCAAGTGTGGGGCTGGGTATTTTTCTTTCGCAAGTTTTTCAAAGAGAGCCTGTACCCCTTTGAGAAAGCACCACATACCAATAGAGCTACATGAGGGGCACCATCACCTCCGTTTACTGCTATTAACTCATTGACTGCTTCCACATTTTCTTCCAAGTTTTTGAAGGCGACCCATGCATCTTCATATGCCTGCCGTTTAAGATTTTCTCTGATTTCGAGATCGGCGAATGACCTTTGGCTGAAGTGGATATCCCAATGCTCAATGTTGAACATTTCTTAATTTTAATTAAATACCGCCATTATAGTTTTTATCATACGTAATTGATTGAATGAATGTGAGGATGCGGAATTGGATGACGCCATGACTAAGGAATGGAAATTTCCACTTTGGAAACTTGCAAGTGGAAAATTTCCATTGAAATGTCCACTTGCATAAATGGAATACCATTGTCCATAGTCCACTTTGGAAATTTCCATTCCTTAGCCATGACGCCATAGCCCACTTTTTTCGGCCTCTTAAGGTACTGTACATTACTACCTCCGGCACTTTTTGTATTTTCATAGTACAGTCCCAAGTAGACTACGAATATATTTAAACTCTCTCATTTCATTACAATAAATTGGTGTAATAAGGGACGACTGTACCGACGCACTACGTGAATTCACCTCTTCACTCCGGCGCCTATCTTTAGGTGCAGTCTTGTAACTATGTTGTCACAAAAAATGCCGGAGGTAGTAATGTAGTGTACCGAGATTTTCTGTTACTGAATTCATCTGACTAAACCCGTCCTCGGAATTAAGATAACCAAATATCATGGTAGTTGGTAGTTGCTCCACATCATTGGCTGTCGATCTGACTAAAGCTAAGAAACCAACTTCCATTTCATTAATACATTGAGATTTTTGGTGAACGGTGAACTTAATTATCAAAGTGTCATGAAACTGGTACCTGTAATGATTGGTATTTCGTGAACTTTACTTTTACACTTGTTTTCTAACCTAGTCGATTCATGCATGCTCAAAATTGGAATTTTACATACACAACCCATTCCCTCTTCACCATCTTCTATAGTGGGCGCACCAAGAACGACGAAGCGGGACGGTTTCGCGTGTGATTCTTTTGTAAATCGAGGTTCCTCTCTGCTATGTCATTTAAAGGTCGATCTTTTTTCCCCCAACCACGGCAAAATGTCAATTCTAAGACGTTTAACGCGGAAGAAATATTTGAGGCTGCGCGATATATTGGGATCGACCCTGTCATTGAACCACAATTTTTATGGATTGCGGAAGAAATGCTTAGTGCTCCATTACCCGATGGGTTTTCTGAACATATAGATGATGAAGGTAACGTTTATTTTTACTCAATGAGAACTGGAAAAAGCATGTGGTACGTCTAAACAATTCGCGCGTAGTACAATATTGCATTCTAACATAATTTATGTTTTCCTAGGGAACACCCGTTGTACGATTTCTGCGTAAATTTATATAACAAATTGAAGGTAGCAGGGAGCGAAAGTACGCTTCTTGTGGCCGAAAATTTTTACGAATCGAGACTTGCAAGAAAAACTTTTCGTGGGTGGGAAATGTTTTTACGCTTGAAGAAGCGAGAGCACCACAAACAAAAAATGGTTATTAAATATTTTGAGGGAAATGTTATGTCTATGTGTTTCGATCGATGGAAAGTGTGGATAGACTCTCTTCAACGTGAAAAGAAAAAAAATCTTTTGGTAGTGAAATACTACCACCGCCAAAATCTTAAACGGGTTTTCAAAGACTGGGCTATCTATATGAAGAACAAAAGGAAGTTTCGTCGAGCAGCATTTTACTGGGGCGAATCCACGCTTCTAAAAGCTTTAAGTCAATGGAAGTTGTTTTGCGTCGAGTTAAAGAGAGAGAGACAAAGAGTACTTCAAGCTATGAAGTTAAATCGTTTGAGGACTATGACTGTATATTTTCTTCAACTGAAGGCAATAGGTAAGTACTCCTGAGTAATGCGTGATCAACTTTATTGCTAATGCACGTCCCAATCGTATATACAGTCTCCGTTAATCGGAATAAAAGAAAGAAGAAGAAACTAGGTAAGTTCCTACTGTCTCATCATGTTTTTATCACAGCTCCCTCAACCTAACAGGTAATGGAAAATCTGCATTTTAGTCATGACCCTTCTGCTGAAGCGAAAGCTATTGCCAGCGTTTAGTGCATGGCGTTCAGTAGTAGATGAAAGGAGGCAGGTAAAGGTAAAACTTTCCCATGCGTATCGTCATTGGGCGTATAGAGTGCTTTCAAACTACTTTGTTTCATGGCGGAGCCGTGCCGCCGTCAAACACATAGAAAGAAGGAGGTTGTCTATGTTGCAAGTTCGATGTAACTTTAGGTTGATTGCAGAGCAGTTTCATATGTGGTGTTCGTTTATGAATGCAAAGAAAGCATTGTGGCAAAAGGCCGTTTTGCACTGGGAATTGCGGAGCTTTGCGAATTGCAGGTATCGCATTTTGAGAATATTTTGTCGTTGGCAAAAATTCATAGAGCACAGACGTAAGAAAATAAAGCGAGCTCGTTTGTCAATACTCTTTTACTACGAAAAAAATTTGCAAAAGTATATGAAACATTGGAAAATGCACGTGTCAACACGCCGGATCTTTCATTCTAAAACACGGCTTGCTTTAATTCACCGATATCACCATACGATAACGTCCCACTTTCATTTCTGGAGGTATTGGGCATCTTGTCGGCGGACGAAGCGATATATGAATTCGAATTATTGCGGACAGGTCACAACCGGGGTGACTGCTATAAATAATGAAGGCGAATCGGGCTATTTCAAAAAGCTTGAAAACGGGCTCGTCAGTGAGGAAAGTGCCTCCCTTTCGTTGTTTCTTGGTAATGTTGCTCAAAAGCTACGTCGCATTGAAAATAGTCCGAGAGTGGTACGCTCGCATCTTAATTTTTCTTTAAGTGGAAGGAGTCAATCAAAGACTTAAATCCCTGAAATACCAAACGAATATACCTGACGGACAAAAATTGAGTCATTAGGGACCGAAACAATCAATGTAAACCTCCTAGCTGCATGAGATGAACAGGGGATTGGGCCGTAAATTGTTTGTACTCTTCGCTTTGAATACTAGGTATCATACGAGGTTTTTTTAATCGCCGTGATTTTGCACATCAAGTGTACCTGATAGTGGAATAAATAAAACTAAATCCACTGCATGGAGAATTGCACAGGATCCCAGTTGGAGAATAAAGTCACAGGATGAAGAATTGTGATTTTTACAACAGACAATTATTTAATTTAACTAATACAACCATTATATTAGTTTTCTATGCAGGATTGTCATTTCTGCCTTTACGTAGAGCCCATAACGCTTTCATCTAATTGATTTTTCTCTTGTGCAATTTGACGTGTTCGATATAATCATTTTCATTCCTCACCATAAGCTGTCTCAATGACCTTCTAATCGGTTTGGATGGTGTAGTTTTAGATGATGTAGATTTCATATTATAGAAGATAGCCCTCCTAATACTTCCCAAATCAGAACCAGGTCAACTACAAAACAATTAAACACTGCTTGGAAAATCAAAAAGGAGGATATTATCTGAGATATACAAAAACGGGGAAACGCTCATGCCGCGTGATCACAGACTCATCACAGGACGATTAATCAGATTTTGAAACTTGCTTATTTAAGTAAATAACAGCCAATATACTATTTATAATAAGTATAAAGCATTTGTTTAAGTTAAAACATCCATTATATTAGTTTTATACAAAGGCTGTATTTAACTAAACGTTTTCTGCCTCAAACATCAATTCAAGCGGTCTCACTTGCTATTTTCTTCCATAAAAAGCACCCTTGTAACTGAACGTTCACAATCAAGAGTGGTCCTACTACATTTTGATTTTTTTTTCATCAAATTTTTGATCAGTACGTTGAAAGCATCTGTATGTACAGGATTGTCTTCTGTACCTTGACATAAATTGTATGATTAGACAAGTCTTATTTAATTAAATACAATACTCATAAAGACACTTTCAATAAATTTATCTCTGAACTAAAGAAGAAAAATATCTTACGCAATGGAATGATGTCACAACAATTGACTGTGAACATTCTACCACAAGGACTCTCTTCCAGGAGGAAAACAATGATGGATACTAAGTACAATGTTAACATTGATCCATAAAGGACACAGTTCTTAATCCAGGGAGGGAATTGAGTTTTGGAGTGGGTGGACAGGGGGGGGGGGCCGGGGGCTCACCCCCGTGAAATTTTTTTCGATCATACGTGCCCATACGTGCCCCAAACTTGAATAAATCTTGATTAATCTTGAATAAATAGTAAGGCTGTAATTAATTAAACACTTCCTGTCTTAAATATCAATTTTAGCGATCACCAACATCACTATTTTCTCCCACCATATAAAAAGACTCCTTGTCACTGGTCGGTCACAAATAGGCGTGGTCAATCTTGGGTAAATCTTGATGATTTAATCTTGATTAATTTATCGAAGCGGGTTGGTCATTTGTCCATCCATTTTGTATAAATTCCCACCTTGTCTTAATCTACTAAATTACAAAAAACCATATAAAATAAGATATTAGTTTTATCATATATATATATTATATATATCGTGAGTCGTGAGTAACCACGAAATCAATGAGATTCGTAAATTTACGTAATACTTGCAGGCATTTTTAGTTTCGATGATTATGGCGATCGGCACAAGTCGCGCCAGACTTCCAACAAGTTTGACCAGCCTTCAAAACGAGTTTTTAAGCTCAAGCCAATGATTTGCCCATCCCATGAAGTCTTACTCGACAATCCAGTTCAGAAATGACAGTAGCAAAATGTGATCTTGGAAACATAGCCATGGTTGCATACAGCTGACTATTACAACTTGTCCGCAAAATCAGATGTAACAGGAACTCCTGGTTTGAGGCCCTTTCGTGCTCGGATTTCCTCGACCAATTTATTGGTGAGCGTACCCTCTTTGTTAGGGTCAGCATCGAGCAAATCCCAGTGATCGAAAACGCATTGTGGGAATGCTTTGCCACCGGTATTCGACCGAAGGTCTTTCGTGAAGCCGAATGACTCACCGACAGGTAAGAACGCTTTCAGATTAATCATTGGTGTCCCTTGCTGTTGAATTTCATCGAAGACACAACCACGTCTACGAGTAACTACTCCATAGCAATTACCCATGACATCCTGGGGAACTTGTATCTCAGCGAGATAGACTGGTTCCATCAGGGCAGGACCAGAACTCATCATGGCGGCGTAGACAACCCGGCGTGCAGTCGGGATAATTTGCCCTCCGCCTCGGTGAATGGCATCTGCATGGAGTGTGACATCATGGATCTTAATCAAAACACCACGGCAATTTTCGTCGCACATAGGACCTTCTTTTGTAGCCCACTGAAAACCACCAACGAATGAATCTTTTATTTCGTTGAGATATTGTACTCCTTTTGATGAGTCGATGAGTAAATTTGGTCCAGTTCCATCAGGACCGAAACACCAAATTTTACGAGCTTCACCAATATCCCACCCATACGTATCTGCAATATATCTTCCCCGCAATTTAAAATCGTCACGTGGTGCAACCTTTGGTTGCCCGTCACGCGGATCAATATCTTCAGCCAAACCGGTGGTGGCAAAAGTTGCACCAGTAACAAACAGACGGTTATGTTTGTTCGCAGACTTAGTCAATACCTGAGGGCCATCTTTTGTGGTCGTTTCTCGGTATGAGACGACTGGGTCTGAGATAATAATTGGTGCACCGGACATAAAATCTTCCATCAAATCTTTCAGGCAAATTTCAAGGTGAAGCTCTCCTGCGCCCGCAACAATGTGCTCACCACTGTTCTCGTCACTTGAACAAACAACCAACGGATCACTCTTACTTAATCGCTTTAGACCTTCGACAAGCTTCGGGAGATCTTGTGCATTTTTTACTTCCACGGCAACACGCACAACTGGAGAGACAGAATACTTCATTGTCTTAAAATTATGTGCGGCTTCAGATGTAGAGATAGTACCAGTTTTAATGATGTATTGATCGATTCCGACAATACCACAGGTATTGCCAGCGGGAATGTCCTGAACTTGTTCAACATAACGCCCCATCATTATGACAGTGCGCTGCACACTCTTGAGATACAACCCTGTTTTTTTACCGGGAACGTATTCCGGGGTCATTAGGCGGACCTTTTGTCCTGTACCCACAGTGCCAGAGAATACGCGGCCAAATGCATAAAACCTGGAATTAGACGCATCAGCTGGGATCATTTTACTCACGTACATCATAAGAGGTCCATTCTTGTCGCATGTGCGAATCCCATTGGCGCATTCATCGTCCATCGGTCCCTCGTACAGACCTTCAACACGGTATGCTTGCGCCTTGGCAGGAGAAGGAAGGTGTACAACAATCATTTCAAGCAACGCTTCCGCAGCTGGAAGCCATTTTTGCATTATCCTCTTAAGTAGCGGTTTACCAGCCAAGTCTTCATCATCCTTTGCAAGTTTAACGTTCAAAGTTTTGATCATTTTCTTCCACTTCAATTTTCCAGTCTTTGATTTTTTCTCTTCCATTACATTGTCAAACAGATTTTGAATTGGTTGTAAAATGAATTGAACATAGCCGCGAGTCAGCTTCCCAGTCTTGTTTTTTGAAGTCCACTTATTTGTTGAACCATCAAAAAAATTGTCGCCCCATAGTTTGTCCATCATTTTTTTAACCGGGACTCCAAATTTGCTGGCGTACATCATTGCAAATCCACGAAGTGTAAACGCCCATTGATGAAGGCCTGAACCAAAAGACACAGTACCTTGTTGCGGAAGAACTTGAACGTCACCGAGTGCTGCTTCATTATTATACGTAGAAATGATGACATTCACGTTTTCAATTGCACGCGCGAAACCCTGATATGCTTCTTCCAAATCCAAATGTAGCTCCAGGAATGCACGATCAAGTTTATTGACGTGCAACACAGGTTTGATTCTTTCACCAAGTGCTTGCCGCAAGACAGTCTCAGTCTGAACGCATACTCCTTCAATGCAATCCACTACGACAAGAGCTCCATCGGTTACTCTTAGGGCAGCGGTAACTTCGGAAGAAAAATCCACGTGTCCAGGTGAGTCAATTAAATTAATCAAAAAACTCTTCGAATTGATTTCAACTTTTGCATCTTCGTCTTCGATGACTGTAGCAGCACTATCAGCTTTGTCGACGTCGTAGTACGCCTTTAAGTCGTACTCAAAGTACATGGATATACCTGTACTCTTGATAGTGATGCACCGCTCTTGTTCGTCAGCACGTGTATCAGTAAAGCGTGCATCACCGGCATTTTTTGCAGCAATGATACCCGCCTTGCTTACAAGTGAGTCAGTCAAAGTAGATTTTCCGTGGTCAACGTGGGCGATAACTGAAAGGCAACGGATTTGGTTGGGCGCGTCCATCATGGAGCGTAACTGGTCGACAGTGAACTTAACCATGGCAAATTACTTTCAGTGTTTGTTTAGTTTGATACGTATGCAGTATTCTTCGGTTCACTTTTCTTTATATATATGATGTAAAGGAAGAACGGTTTTATCCTGTTCCAGACTGGCGCACGAGATAATCGGAGTGACGCAGTCACTGTTTGTAGTGCTTCGACTGATATTTACCGGCGAAGCACTTCCAAATACCAAATATTGTTTGTTCATTGACCTTGATAAAAAATGTATGAAATACAGGCAAATATCATCCAACATATCACTGATTCTGTTATGATAATCTCTTCTCATGACCACTGATTTTAGCGACGACAGATAAATGAATGGTGACGGTGGAAGCCAGATGTTTGGCTGATAGTTCGGTTCGTACAATCCAATTTTTATAAGGACATACTATAAGGCGTCATGTCTTCGTGTGAGAGCAGAATTTGGCATAATGTCGATTTTAAATGATTTTTGTAAAACACCCTTAAAGTTTCATTCAGCTTGTATTTAGTAAAAAGTAAGAAAAAACAGAAATATTATTGTTCAGTCGTCGCTCGTTTTCTTGCGAACTACTCAAGGTGTGGATTCGTTTCTGTCAGCCACAATTAGTATGCATCAGCTGAATGATATCATAATGTTACGCCCCGTAATATCATCACACAATCAACTTGGTAATATCATAATGTTACGTTCCGTAATACCAGCAAACAATCAGCTCTGAATGAGATCGTGATGATGTATGTATGTGTGAGAAAAAAATCGAAGTTATGCAACTTTCCTGTAAGTTACGTAATTATTCTCTCGAAGCCGAGAAAAGCTGTATTGTCTACTGTATATTTTTTAAATCCTTATTTCAATGCTGTGTAGTATGTTTCTTCTCTGAAAAGCAAAAATGAAAACGTTCTGCAACTAGCGGCTCCATGTGCTGAATGTGCTGTTCAACGCTATGATATCTAATAAAAACTGAAAAAAACAAATTCTCTTTGACTCCACACTTTCGTCATGGACTCATGAGTAATAACATATCGAGGGCCTGATGTCCATAAAAAACCTTTTGGACGACGGCAAAGCTCTCCTGCATTTACCGCCAGAGTAGAAAATGTTGACCGCTCTTGGTATCGTAGGAAAAGCCCCACCAGCCGCTAAACCAGCCAAGCAATTACTTCCTGTATCACTCGTAGTGGGTGCAAGTAAATTTGAATTTACAAATTGTGAATGGGAATCACAGAGCGAAAGCGCGAAAGAGGAAGAAACACTGAATTCTAAATTGCATACAGAAGTCAGCCGGTTACGTGAAAGAATAGAACAACTTGAAAAGGAGAAACTGAAGCAGTTGGAATCGAGGTATATAGTCGAGTTCAAAAACAAACTTTTGTTAGAAATGCTCGCCTCTGCGCAGCTAGACGCTGACAAAAATCATTCGCTTCTTTGTCACCAGAAGGTAAAAACAGAGGCACTGAAGTATGAACTGGCTTCGTTGAAATTATATTCGGAATCCATTCAATGATACACGAGCCGAGATTTTAGAGAGAGTATAGCGGCAATTACCTTGGCTCTCGCCATCAACCCATCGATCATGTAACCCTTCGGCGTCCCTGATCCCAGTTTCTTTCGTAAGCTTCCCAGAATCTCGTGCGGGAAATTCTGGAGACTCATTTGCTCAATCGCAGCTATCATCGCCTGCCATCGCAGCTAACGTCGCCTACATATAGGTTTCTGGGTTGCCATCCTCGGGCGCAGACTCCAAATGTTGGGCCGTATTGCCGACATCCCGGTTCGGCGTCGATTTTGGCAGGAAATAGTCCTTCGCCCTAATATCTGAAAGTACGTATCACTGGCTAGGACTTCATCGTCGGCGTCAATCAGATTGTTGTCGATGCGATGTCAGGTGCAAGTTTTAACTCCTTCACTTTGAATGAATATTCCTCCTTCTCATGCCATATTGTGGTGCATCGTGTTCGGTCAATTCTGCCCCAGCATCGATTGTACCAGTTGTCACGGTGGTGCCGGAGAGACATGCACCCACGCTTGATCGTCTTGGAATTCTCACCCTCTCGTTCCTGGGAGGCGAAAATGAGACGAACAACTGGGCATCATTACCCCTTGATGCAGTTATGCTTGGTCCGCCAGCTGCGCTGTTGGTGGCCCTGATTGTGGATGTTGCTCGCCCGTCCGCCATGACTTGGTGGGAGCGTCTGGCGGGTGGTACCCGATATCCCCATGTTTGGTTGTGCTCCTAAGATATCTACGTTTGGAATGTGTTTCAGTGGAGCCTTTTCAAAGGGAGCCATGGAGAGTTTTACTCACCTTGGCGAAAGAAAAATTTCCGGATCCACCCACTCCTGACAACCCTCCCGGTACCATAAGCTTTCTGATTGCACGCCAACTGTTTTATAGACTGGTGGATGCGAATTTTTTAGCGAAACATACTCAATTGCGTGGTGAAATCTATAATGTCAGGAATCAGAATTTGCAAAGCCACTGCTGTTTCAGCTTTACCAATGGACCATGCAGCTGAAATACTTCAAATGGAGCCCACTTGGAACTATTCACAACGGTACGAGTTGATACTCTGAATCAGAGTGATTTACAACATCCGCGCAATCAACCAACACCACGAACACCTATGCAAGACTCGTCTAATCATACAATGGATGCAACGATATCCTCATCCTCAAATGCGGATCTGTCGACCATTTCCGATGTCAGATCCTGGCCAACTTCAAACAACTCAGGCTGCTGCTCGGAACGTCACACAGGATCTCATTCGAAGAATCGGGATAAAATTACACCACGGAAACCAACCAGGAATCCAAAAAGACGGAACATGGTGATTAACACAAATGGTTATAAAAGATGGGCCAGGAAATGTTCTAGGCACATCACATATAAGCGTAATATGAGAATTTTGTGCCAAGGTAGAGAAGACAATCCTGCACATACAGATGCTTTTAACGTACTGATCAAAAATTTGAAGGAAAAAAAATCAATATGGGGTTGGACCACTCTTGATTGTGAACGTTCAGTTACAAGGACACTCTTTATGGAAGAAAATAGCGAGTGAGACCGCTTAAATTGATGTTTGAGACAGAAAACGTTTACAGAAATTAAATACAGCCTTTATATCATACTTCTTATATAAAACTATATAGCTTAATATAGCGGTTGTATTATACTTTAATTAAACATTTGTTTGTTGTCAAAATCACAATTGTTCTTGTCTTCTGTAAATATAAATAGTATATTTGGCTGTTATTTACTTTAAATATACAAATTTCAAAACCTGATTAATCGTCATGTGATGAATTGCAGCATGAACATTCCCTCGTATTTCTATTTCTTAAATAACATCCTTTTTTGATTTTCCAAGCAGTGGTTTAATTTTTTTGTAGTTGACCTGGTTCTGATTTGGGAATTATTAAAAAGGCTATCTTCTGTAGTATGAGGTGTCGAGGAGCAGTTCGATACAATGTCACAGGGATGTACATCGGTATTGTTATTGGCTGGGAAGCAAGGTATCATATTAGGCGCCGGCCTTAAGTTGCTTGAGTGAGAGCTCTCTGTACGGTTCAGGTAAGAGCTTGAACTTTCATCAGTGCTCATGGACCGTTTGTTCCTGCGAATTGTTATACCTTGGCGGGACTTTTTTTTGGAGGAAGCGACCGTATCAAGTGGTAGTTCATAATGTGAGCGGATGAGGGAAGGGTTTATCCCTAGACTCTCAGCGCAAGCATATATATTCGGTCTGCGAGGAATTCGGCGCGCTTGTGATGCAGCTTTCCGAGCCTCCCATTCCCGGTCCATCCTTGCGTGTGCAACAAGTCTGTGAACCTTTGCTTGTCCCTCTGTGTCCCTGTCGTAAGGAATTTTATTGCTCTTTTTTGATTGTCCTCAAGTAAGTAGTCTATGTCAATTGGTTCCACATCGGGCAGAGTATTTCTGACTCGATCATCGGCGTTAATTGATTCCATATCAGATACTAAGTACTAGTAGGATGTCTCTTGGTGGTATATCTTACTTAACTTATGTATAAAACGACGAAAGCACAGACATGCTACTATGTTGAATATATGTATAAATTATTTAATCCAGCAACCGCCATAGCATTTCGCCGTGGGTGCCACGCTAAATGCAATGTTCTCTTAGAAAAATCAACGCTATCGACACCAATGCTTTGATCGTCCCCAAACCCATTCCTCCGGCCTGGAGCTTCTTTCGAAGCTTCAATGCTAGTATCCGTTTGCCCATATTTATCATAAACATGGAAATAGTTGTTATACGATCCGGTCGCAAAGTGGTCACCATCTCCACTCACTGCACATTCAAACTTGTCAAAGATATTGTCACTTTCATACACTTCAACCAACTTTGACCTTAAATGCTCGTGTATAGGAATAACTTTGACTGGTCGAGCTTCCATATTTACATCCCACAGCTTCAGTGTCAAATAATCACGGGTCAAAATATATCTACCATCGGGAGTAAATTTTGCATCAGAAATAGATGCAATAATTTCGGAAAAAAAAGACTTTTCCCCATCATCACAAACTTCAAAATGTTTTGCATATGAATCACACAGTGCAGCTCTCCTCATATCTGCAAGTTTTACACACCCACGACTACTCGCATACATAAAGACATTGCATTGAAAAGGGTGAAAATTAGCCGCTGTTATCACTTCGGTTAATTCCTCCATATTTTCAGGTTTGATATCGACAATGTTGAAGCTTCTGTCGCTAATTTCCATATTCCATAAGTTAATACGTAAATCATCTGCTGATAGATAAGTCTCGCCATCACTATTTGCAGAAAGAGAATTGATGTGATACATGTGGGCATTGGAGAACACGCGCCTTGGGGTAGCTGTAATTTCTGCTTCTTTCAATTTCGCGACTGGAAGTTTGAGGGCATGGCTTTTTGCGATGCTTGAAATATTTTGTAAATTAAAGTTAATATAATCCCGCGTTGGTTTTTCACATATCTTCCACAACCGTATAGTTTTGTCGTTCGACGACAAAAGGAATAACCCATTACTACCAGTGTAGCACCACTTTATGCAGTTTATTTTTTCTTCAATTTCAATAGACTTTAAATAGTCGAATTCAGGTTCGTGACTTTGAAATTCATTGTGGAAATCATACTCGCACAGAGGGTGACCACTGTCGCCTTTGCGAGCATCTTTTCCAGGGATTTTTTCTTTGAATATGACGATTCTTCCTCCTTTGTCTCCAGTGGCTAAAAATTTGCCAGTCGGATCAAACTCTACGCACGAGATAGTATCAGCTTATGGTTTAATGTTGACGTTAGTGAGTAAAAATGGAAAGGCATGATGGCAACATTCACTTACCTTCTGTTAAATCATCAGCGTTCCCCTTTTCCCCAAAACATTGGCTGAAACGCCAGCAAAGAGGTTGAACAGGTAGTTCTCCTGCAGATTTAAATGACATCAGCAAAGAAAGAGGTCTTCTATATTGACAGTAGCAGCTGGTCCGGTTACTTGTGGGAGGTGTTGCTGTTATGATTCTAAAAACGTTAGCGGGTGAATATTCTTCCCGACACAATCTCAGGCGTATTGCTCTTGGCGGATGTGTTAAATTCTCGTGAGCGCTCAGTTTATATACATTGATTAGGCCCCCGCAGGGTGTATTCAATGTCGCCTTATCTCTCATTCAAGTTCAGTCCCAAAATTTCGAATACTGCAGGTTTGTCACCATGTCACTATCTATCATTAGGGGCGCGAACTCCATGCGTACCTAGAATACTCTTGTAATATTTCGTTCGTGTTGATGTGCACATCCTTAAAGAAAATTGAAGCAATAAGAGGCACACTTACTCAGAGACTCGATAGGAAAAATGAAAACCAAGGTAAGACGGACTTCAGCCACACGTGAGATGCTTGCTGTACTTAGTCTGCTCTGCGTGCTGAAAGAAAGTGTCCTACTTGGTTATGTACTTACTTCTCGTAAAATTTAAATAAACTTGCGTCATGAAGTGTACTAGGTAGTAGAGAACCGATATCATAGTATCATAGTTGAAAAAAGATAGGTCTAATTTAAGGACTCCTACTGGAAAATCCCCTGGTCACAAAAAGTGCCGGAGGTAGTAAATGTATCAGAAACTTATCACTATAAAGTGAGAGTATGTGAATATGAGAATTACGGCCACCGAGCTGCGGATCGTTATACATTCAAAACTACCAATCAATATCAAATAATCTTCGACGCACAGTTCCCACGTCTACAAACGTTGTTGTCCATATATAGGCCCTACACGGACACGTGCTCACTGCGTTGATCTCAAGTCATAAAAGCTCATTGCAAAGGAAGGAGTAGATTATGGAATGCCTACGGACTTCGAATTGCGTCCAGTTGTTTTCGTGTGCTGGCCTCTCACGCGTATGCACCAATAGTGACGAAGGCCACGGTGGAGTCTCATTTTCTTCATTCTTTCGAGATCTTCTCTTAGTTTCGCTTGCAACCCATTGGAAACCACCTGTTCGTCTTTACCTGTTTTGATATCCTTTCTCCTGTTCAGGTACCAGACAGGAATTTTAAATTGGAGAGGATTTGATATTATCGCTATCAACTTTTCTACTTCCTCAGGTGTAAGCTCACCCGCTCTCTTCTTCAAGTTAATATCTGCTTTCTTGCAAATCAAGTTGGAAAACCGCCTACCAATCCCTGGAATAGCAGTAAGAGCAAACTGAACGGAAGTCCGTCCATCGATATTGGTATTCAACATACGCAATATATGTTGGAACTCTGGTTGAATCACAAGGTCTCCCATTCTTTTTAAATGTTAAAGTAAATTTCCTAGCTGTGAATTCTTCTTCGTCAAGAGGGTGCTTTGTGTGTTCGCATATACAGGTGGGTGTTCTCCAGCTGGCAGTTGAGCTTGCTGTCGCGTCACACAGATAGAATACTGGAAGCACTCCCTGCCTGTAACTGGTCGAGCGTACAAAAATTCCGATAATAAATTTATCGTGAACTATTTCTATTGATTGTAAAACAGTAGTAAACAATATACTTTAATATCAATATAATAGGGGACAAAAATGAGTGGTGGTAGTAGATTTTATTCCGACATTTACAACCATTCAATCGAATATATGAATAGCATTAAATTTGCAAATTTCATTGACCTTTCAGATCACACAACACAGCACGGTCCAAAATCCGAATACAACAATAGAATACAATACAGTAATGGTATTTTTAATAGGTTAAGATGTTTGCCAAGTTTACATATTATAAGTGTCTGCTTTGACACGTAAAGACGTGAAGACATAAATTTTTCACAGTCCGAAACTCTAAATAATTACTGTATTGTACTTTTCATAATAGGTTTAAGGGCCTCGAAAATAATACTTACTGTATTACTAGCTCCGAATCACGTTAAAAGTTTAAAAATGACAGCTCTTGTTAATTATTTCTATCTATGATTATATTGGTCATTTCAAGGGTTGGCTTGTTTAAACTTTTGACGTTATTTGTTGTTGGTAGTACTGTTCCAAAGAATTATGTACTATTAATTTTAAAACAGAGCAAGACTATACCAAAAAATAGGCGCCGGAGTGAAGAGGAAGGACTGCCCACTTTTTTCGGCCACATCTAAAATTTTTTAATTTTTGGATAGAGTCCTTATTATTAGGTGCTGACGGAACAACTAAATAGAAAGTACTCTATCTGGAAAGGAAAACGCATAGGATGATTTGTACTTATTCTTCTTCACTACAGCATAAAGCATTAGTTTAAGATACTTATTATTTAGCTTTGCGGATCCCCTATGTATGCCTCTATGCCACCTACCTCACTCACCTTTTATTCCCACAAAGCTAGATTACGAAGAGGTACAAAGGAACCAAGAAAGGAATAACCCACTCACGTGTCTAGCCACCACATCACCACATCCATGTTTTGAAAATAAATGCAGGAGAATATCGGTGATATGATTATGATGATAAAATGCAGATAGACGATGGGTGTATATGACTTATGTCCATGTAAAAGAAGTTGCAGCAGTTGATAATACACGATACTATCCACAGAATTGCTAATTGCTAAGCATGCAAGAGATTTAAGTGGAGGTGTTACTTGTAATTTCCATATGATATGCACATATGCATCTATTAGATGGATATGGAAGTCTAGCCATGCCTTTGGTCGACATGTCCACCGCACCACCCTTGCCTGGTTGTTTGATGCTTCCAATCAACACCACCACACGTTGTGCACACACAAAATGCACACTGTGCTTACTTCGTGCTGACCACAGAAAAACACTGATTGATTTTTTATTATTTAACAATACAATGGCAACATTACAATGGCAACATTACAATGGCAACATTACAATGGCAACATTGGCAGCAACCACTGTAAAAGGGACAGAGGAAGATGCCCCTGAGGACTTTTTTCGTTTTGTTTCACAGGAGCTGATGCATGGTCCTGTCACCACATGCGAGAAGAACACTGCGTTTGAGGCGAGTCCAGGAGCCACTGCTCAAAGTCATCTGGGACTGAACTGGTCGAAAGCATTCGAGTTCGAAGACGACGCTAATGAGCCATCTGCCCTGGTGGATAGCAGTAGTTACCAGATGGCCAGTTGTGTATTGAGCCAGGGAAATTATGCAGAAAGAATTTTTTGGGTCTGACATTGATTACCAAAAACTGGTGGATATAAAATATGATTTTTTAGCACTTGACCCAGAAGGGTGCTAGGATGCTTGTTTCTGCATACCTGGGGCGTTCATCTGTGCAGCGAGATATTGTCACCCAGTATTATCATTTGATTATTCATATAGCAAAAGCCTTGGGAACTGCCAGGCTGTTGGAGGCCTTTACCTCTTTACTATGAAAGATTCAAATAACAATATGGATACATGCACTGGTCATGGTGGACGGGAAACAATTGATACATGGAAATGTTTTTTGGTCTGTTTAGATGGTGTAGCTTTATCTCTATAATTTTAAAATTATTATTTTAATAAAATCGTCCCCCAAGCCTCAACCAACCAAACTATAATAGCTACCCAAACCCAGTAACCGTAGGTCTGTGAGAGGAACGTGGCGTATTCCAGTTGCTGCCGCTGCAGCCTTTCTTCCTCCCGTACCCTAACTTATCTATCCTTGCCTCCTGGGATTTAATTCTCCTTTTTGTATGTCCTCAGGTAGGTACTCCATGTCATCTGTTTTCCGTATCAGACTGAGTGTGTCAAACTTGACCATCAGGGTCAAATACTGGTGTTGAACGTGAATGGTTACATTTACATTTTATATCATCATCATCATATTACGTCGTAGTTTTTTTTATTTCTTCCGCAAATAGGAAATGTACCCACTCTCTCTCAAACAGTTAGTTTTTTTTTACCCTTCCTCTAATGCACCAATACGATTTTTAAAACTGCTCAATTCTCGCCGAAGAAGCTCAACTTCTTCATATACGCTCCATATGAGACGATGCATATCTTGGATTGCCCTGTATTTAGGCTTCATATGAAATTCGTTTTCCGTTTCTATCTGCGTGATGAAAGAAAGCTTGTTAAGTTTTGCTTCGTCTGACCTCCTTCCCCACAACTTATCCAATATACTGTCAATACCTGGGGTTATATTCTGTTCTCGTCTTTGATCGGAATCGCTATCCATATCACTTCCAATCACGCTGCTATCATCGATGCTTTCCCAATCCAAATCAGCAAAATCAGCAAACAAAACTTTTTTTTTTGAACGGGCAATTATAGTGTATTCACTGTAGATACGACTTTCAAATGTCATTGGTATCACAATATACTTGCCCTTAGCAAGATGACTTCGTGGAAGGAGTACTGACCGCGCACAATGAAAAGGAAATGTAAGTCCAATCACATCATTTTCTGACAACCGCCGAAGAGGATGTACCAAGCCATCTCCAACTTCAGGTCCACCCCAGTCGTGTTTAACTAGGAGCATACCTATTGCAGCGTCGTATGTACTCGTTTTTGAATTCAAAAACCGAGAAGACAATTCAATGTTTGTTTCAGATATACTAGCCGGGAGATGATAGCGACCATCAGGTTGGAACAATTCGAAGCATAACTCGCATCCTTGTTCATCATAGACTTCTACCGCATACTGTGGATTTTTCACCCAACTTTCATTCTGAATGCACCCACCTGCATTCCGTTGAGACCATGAACCGTGCCGCCGTTGTGAATACCACTCGTCCCCCCAAATAAAAGTGTATCGTAAAAGGTTGAAGAATTTTAAAAATGTTTCATAAGACACAAGGAAATCGGAGTCATACGACTTAAAATGGGATATTTCGTTAGTCACAGGATTCGTGTTTTTCTTCTCTTGGGCGATTAGTGCCTCTGTGGGTTTTCGGGCGAGAGGCCGACTTCTCAAACGAACAGCTCTTTTACCCCCAATATTTTCTAATGCCTCGACAACTGAGTAAGTATGACCAATCACTACGCCTGCCCTCATTGCATTAGCTATTTCTTCATCGGAGGACGCGCTGCTCGCATGTGTTGCACCCAAAATACCTTCCACTAACATGATATTTATTTTTTTCCAGAGATCATTCCTATCAGTATCAGCCAGTATCCGTTTAAGAAGAATACGTTCTACTCTACCGCCTGTCAAATCGGTTAGCGCGTAGTCAAGAGAATCCTCAGCAAGCACTTCATACGACCCATGTAGTTTTGCGTACGCTTTTTCGATGACATTTGGCCACACTTGGTTTGGTTCTAATCCATGTGCGTAAATTGGAGCACCCGTACAGTCACAAGGGAAACTCCCATCAACAACAACTCTTACCCATTTTCCATCTTTCCAAAACTGAACACAATAACGCCCATTCTCTTCTTGGGTGGTCGGCACAAATAGTCTATACAAAAGACGAGGTTTTGTCAAAAGCATATTTGTAGCATCTATAAACCATTCGTTCGAAAGTTTTCCAGGTATAGCAAATGTTGGGGTTACTGAGTCCGCAAATAAAACAGGTGCAATTGGACAAATCTCACTCAGGCTTCTCCACCACACTCCCTCTGGTAGTAGGACTCCAATTGGAGGTCTCACAGGCTCCAAGTACAAGCATTGAGGAGACGCAGCCCATTCTACATCAATCCATCTATCGGTTCCTAATATTGTAGCAGGTGTTAGTAGACCACAGCAATACTCCATAAAACGCAAAGTTTCCGCATCTTTATTGCTAAATTCAAATATCAAGTCACCAGATATATCGGTGTCAGGATCTAAGCTAAAATGTTGAAAACACCTGCGAGCAAAGTTCTGAAAGGAAGACGGACGTATTGGCACTTGTTGCCTGTTGGAGTCAGCTTTTGCTATTCCAAAAAGTGCCGTACGTGCCATCATTGTAACTTCGTCAAAAGAAAAGAGAGAGCTTTCGTTGAAATCATAAATATTCTGGATGAAGTAGATTTTCTCACGCAAAGTCAATCTAGAACACAAAGCTAACGAAATCACTAACTCGAACACGTCGATAAGACCTAAGGTTTCTTTGTCAAAAACAGCGAAAAGATCGTGAATTTGTCTGCCGCTTTCTTCATTCATTAGTGCACTAACATCACCTTGTGACAGGGCGAAACCGAGTCCTAGTTCCTTGAAGCGAATCCAAAGGCATTCAAAATCACGTTGTTCCCAGTTGACATATTTCAGAATCCCAGTCTCCAACTGAGCCTTGTCTTCGTACGCTGAGCTGCTTGTGCCCATACGAAACCTGTGATAATCTTTTAGGTAACCTTCGGGTAACAAAACCGCTGACGTTGGATGCGGGGGTCCACAACATTTTAAAGTCTACAATCCGAAGAAAAGACCTGCCGTGGTGTTCGTAACGAGCGCAGTGTACACTACCCATAAACTGCATTTGTTGTACCAAGAACAAATTCCAAAAAAAATTAGTAAAAATGTTTCATTTCACTAATCGAACAAGTGTATGGAAGTGTATAAGTGTATACAAATATACACTGAAATAAATATACTTCTTCCTATCAAACCATCAAACATCAACTAAGTATCAACAATGCGAAAAAGTCATAGTACTTCCTATTGTACGCATTGTATTACTGTACTCAAGATAAGAGTTAACCATGTAAAAATTGGTCCCAAAAGGACAAGTCAAGTGCGAAAACTACCTCTAGTTTCACGTCGTACATATAATATATAAATGTCTATAGTTTTAAGAAGAGCGTCGTGCTCATCAACGTTCGATATTAGACTTGTGCGATGGTTACAGATGCATTAAACTTCTCACTGAAGCACGAACCGGTATAAGAGTGTCAACCGGGCTCATCTTCAGTGTGAGCGTTCAATCTCTTCCCTTCAAGCGCAACAATGTTTCTTCTTACTTTAATAAAGCGAGGGGACGAAGGTATTGCAACAAAGTCGGTCGTTACTTTCCGTTTCTCCCTTTCTTTTTGCGATCTTTGATTTCCTTCAAAGCTAACTTTCGCGCCGCATCACGAATCTCCTTTGTCTGGTTTTTCTTTTTCTTAATTTCGTCCAAGTTCATACCCACAATAGCTCGTTGAATCTTGACAGCACGACGTGTGCGCTTCTTCGCACGCATCTGATCGGTCGCTTTCTTGTTCAAACGCCGCCATGCTTGGGTCCATGTTAGTTTCGCGGGCTTCTTGCGTTGGTTAAACATGCAGCGTTCCTTGCTTCCAAACAACTGAACAGCACTTCCGTCTTTTCGGATAGCCATCATACCGTGACCTGGATAAATACGCGTTTCACTAAACGCGCAAAGTCGAGTTTTGATTACCATATTGCGAAGTTGGGTTGGGAGCTTAGAGAGTTACTTTCGTACGGCGAGTACTAAAGCGTTGAACGAGTTCAAAATTACTTATTGCCTCGAGACGAAGGGGGCGCTGCAGACATACGTACATCCACGTCCTTACGAGCAGTTGGTATAGATCGATTAGCCGTAATGGTGGACGTTCCCAACCAATCAATCAAATAAAAAATCCGATCGATCTGTAGTCTTGGATAATACAATAATATAACTACTTTTTGCCTGCTGCACTAGTTATTTTAGTCACACTTATTTCCATTTCCATTCATTTTTCAACGATGTATTGCTGTTTGTTGCATTGCACGACATAGTGAGTGAATGAATGTATGTGTGCTTACGACCATCCAATTACAGAGTATTGATTCTTTTGATTTGATTTTTGATAGCTTTTATGATTGAGTCATTATAATATTATAATGTATATGTTTTGATAATAACAATAATAATTCCTTAACTAAAGTCGACCTGGACGGACGAAATATTTTAAGGAGGATGCGGTTATTTTCTAGAAGAATTTGGATGAGAAGAAGTTGCCTCTCTTGTTGTTGGATGGTGTAGTTTTATCTCGATTCTTCTAATGAGATCCTGTGTGACGTTCCTAGCAGTGGCCTGAGTTGTTTGAAGTTGGCCGGGTTCTGATATCGGAAGCGGTGGACGGATCAACTTTCGAGGATGGGGATATCGTTTCTTCCATTATATGATTAGACGAGTCTTGCATAGGTGACCGTGACGTTGAATGATTTGTGCAATTTTCCATACAGTGGCCAGAGTTGGCCAAAAGGGGCCGGGTTCTGTTATGAAAACTGGTAGAAGGGATGACATTTGTGGAATTTGATGTAGCCGTATCAGCTGAGGTAGTTGTATCTTCAACCACCGAACGAGATCCTGTACGGCTTTCCAAACAGTGGCCTGAATTGTTTAAGAGTGGCCGGGTTCTGTATTGAGAAACGGTAGGAGGATCGACGTTCGAAGATCGAGATGTCATATCCGTTGTATGATCACATGGTTCATGCACTAAGGGTTGTGTCCGTGTAAATCGAGGAGCTTCATGCGGGTCGCTCTGATGTGGGGATTTCCATCGTGGTATTTGTGAGATCCCGGTGGGTCCCATGTCATCTGTTTCGGTAAGGCTGTTGGTGGATTAGCCCTGCATTATTCGATTCTGGAGGTTATGAGTTTCGCCACCGCGTCAAACATGGTTCGCATAATAATTAATAATACACATCCACCAGTCTGTCCATCGTTGGCGTGGAACCAGATAGCTGATATTTATACATAAGCTATTTTTATCATATAAAACTAATATAAGTATAATGGTGTGTAAGATATTAAATTAAACCATGTTTGTCATAAAAATCACAAATTTTTATACAAAACTTTTTTATATATAATACCGGAGAGACCTGCGATTTACGAATAGTAACCGTGGTGGTGCCCCCAAGATATCTACATTTGGAATGTGTCTCAGTGGAACGTTTTCAAAAGGAGCCATGGAGATCCTTACTCACCTTGCGAAAGAAAAATTTCCAGACCCACCAACTCCTGACAACCCTCCTGGTACATATAGCTACCGAATTGCACGTCACAACGATTTCTCAGACTGGTGGATGCGGATTTGTCAGCGAAATGTATTCAACTGCGTGGCGAAATCTATTATGTCAGGAATCAAAATTTGCAAAGCAAACGCCCCAACAGCTCTACCAATGGATCATGCTGTCGAAATACACCAAATGGAACCCACTTGGAACTATTCACATATGGCACACATTGATTCCCCGAGACTGGTGGACCTGCACCATCCGTCCAATCATAACCCTAATGCTAACGATACAATGGGTACAATGATATCCATAACTTCGAATACGGACCCATTGACCTCTTCCGATGTCAGACCCTGGCCAATTTCAAACAACTCAGGCCGCTGCTCGGAACGCCACACAGGATCTTACTCGAAAAATAGGGATAAATTTACACCACGGAAACCAGCCAGAAA
>Ga0099797_100443_pt1 | contig 26697 bp, 8 predicted proteins | sample Uncmet_Sort48C_1_FD_89871 | JGI IMG/M metagenome (GOLD analysis project Ga0099797, IMG submission 89871) | Marine eukaryotic communities from CALCOFI LINE 67, Pacific Ocean - C012_Sort48C_1 | ecosystem: Environmental > Aquatic > Marine > Oceanic | place: Pacific Ocean: Monterey Bay | collected... | reverse complement strand
CCAGGCAGTCTTCTTTTTTTGACTGTGGCAAATGCTTACAGCACGACATTCGGCTGTTGCAACCCATCCTCTTCCACTTGTTGGCTTCTGTGGAGTCCACTTGTTCGTACACCTTTCCACTGGCGCCCTGCGAAAAAAAGGTGGCAATCGCTTCGCTGCTCGTTGCGCACTTCAAAACTTCTGGGAAGTCATCAATCTGGCGTCCAACCAGTAAGTTCTTCGTGTCTTTCTTCCATTCGGGCGTGCGTCGAGCCAAAGCACGGCCGTGAGATTCCTCCTCATCCGGACGCTGGCAAGTCTTCTCATCCGCGGCGGCGAGCTTACACGGGCCATTTGTCACGATTCCATCTATCACAATACAGGACTCATGTGGCCCATCTTGCATGCTTCTTTTTTTGACCGAATGAGCGGACGCAATGTCCACCCCCCCCCCCGAAAACAATGAGCACACTCATCGCAGCGAAACGAAAGGACTGAAGACCCATCTTGTTGCGGAAATGCTTTGTCTGGAACTGCTTAAAGTCGGACTCGTCTCTAGCTGATAGCTCTCTCTCTCTTGAGTTTTTGGCAGCAGGGCTTTTTTGCAGAGTTTTTCCGCCGATAGTGTGTCACTAGAGATCTTTTTTGGTATCGCTACTCGAGGAGTTTTTTTTTTTTTGGTATTGCTACTCGATGAGTTTTTTTTTTTTTTGGTATTGCTACTTTTTGTTATTGTGATTTGCAACCTTTTAGATTTTGCAGTCTTTCAGATTTTTCAATCTTTCAGATTTTGCAATCTTTCAGATTTTGCAATCTTTCAGATTTTGCAATCTTTTCGAAACTATATCCGAGATAGTAACGAAACTGTCTCAGGGATGCTTTGCAAAACAATCAAATAACTTTTAAACTCCTTGAGATTATGAGATATTAGAACAAGTTTAGATGTATAATTCAAGTTCTGAGATAGATACTGATCAATTGAACTTGGTCTCAAACTATCGCGAGCTGATTTCACGCATTGAAATTGGGTTGAAGTTTCAAGCTCAGAGCTTGGCATTGTGATCCAGGACGCGGGGAGATATCATATGCCAGAACAGAATCGCTCTACGAATCACGCACGACACGACATATCGCACACACATCAGTCGGAGCCTGTAAATTACGCCGCGCCTGCGAAAACATTTCATACAGAAGACAGAAGGAACAGTTCGCCACTATACTTTAAAAATAACTTTACAACAGAATCCACAATGATCAGAAACAACGACGGAACACTTTACAACAGAATCCACAATGATCAGGAACAACGACGGAGGATATCGCTAGACTTTACAACAGAATCCACAACGATCAGAGACGAGATATCATTAGACTCTTAAGCCAACAGATAGACGGAAGAGTCAGATATTACGCTCCAACATCTGAGAATGAGTCTGAGACTTTCTTTTGACAATGTGCCATTTTTTTATGACGCACTGTGTTACAGCACGCGTGAGCCTATCCACTATGGTCAGACAAGTCACACATTACACTCGTTTAGAGAAAACTGCACTCAATCAGCGAAAACTGCACCCAATCAGCGAAAACCAACCAGCGACATGAAACAGATTTCAACCTTTCAAATGGCCCACAATGATTTTGCGCAAGTCTCAGCCTTTCAAATGGCCCACATTTCAAATGCCCCACATTTTTCGCAAATCTTTCATGGTAACTGTCCGGGTCTGATTCTTTTCGTTCTGAATGTGGCCCCGGGTTTGATTCTTTTCGTTCTGAATGTGGCCGGGACTTTCTGACTCTTTTCGTTTCAACTTACTGCCTTCTCCCAGGTTCGCACTGCTGCCTTCTCCCAGGTTCGCAGCTCCCGAGTTGTCGTCGGTCGCATGCAAGCCAAAACGTGAGGTCGTTTTCGCCATTGATGCTTTCTTCTTTCTCGATCCAGAACTCTCAGCAGCAGCAGCGGCAGCCTCTCTCGACCCAGAAGCGGAACTCTCAGCAGCTGCTGCCAATCGTTCACACCTCGAATCCTCATTCCCAACAACATATCGCGGATCCACAGGCTCTTTGGCGTTTTGCCAGCGAGTGTCACAGCTTATCCGAATTGTGTCGATCACGTTGTCAAGTAACTTGACATAGTTGTTGAAATTCTTCGCGCAATTCTCCGTGGAGCAGTTTCGTAAACTCATATGCAAAGTGTGCTGTCTGAATATTACAACATCACCCGGAAGGTATCGAGGGCATGTGCGCCAACGGAGACGGGCTGCTTCATCCCAACGGAGACGGGCCGCTTCATCCCAACGGAGACGGGCTGCTTCATCCCAACGGAGACGGGTTGGCTCATTGAACGCGACCAGATCGAATGTTTTTTGCTTCTCTGCTGTTTTTTGCTTCTTTGCTGTGTGTGAGTCTCCGGATTCCTGTGAACAAATATCCTGGCTTTGGAGAAAGCAATCGGAGTCCTGGCTTTGAAGAAAGCAAGGCAAATCCATTGGATCACTTGTGAACCACCCAGTGCCTTCGAAAACGTACCCTTTTTCTACCTGATTACGATCCTCCTGACTGGTATTCTCCTGACCGTACTCCAAGACCTGATTACGATCCTCCTGACTGGTATTCTCCTGACCGTTCTCCAAGTTCCTCTGAGCCTCGCCACAATTCCGCTTTTGACCGTACTCCAAGTTCCTCTGAGCCTCGCCACAATTCCTCTCCTGACCCAAGGACAAAAACCTGCTCGCAAAGACCCCATTCCTCTCCTGACCTAAAGACAAAAACCTAATCGCCTTCCCACAATCCTCCGCAGCCCTGATCGCCTTCCCACGATCCTCCGCAGCCCTGATCGCCTTCCCACAATCCTCCACATCAAATTTTCCATAAGTATTCCTCATTTCCGCCAATCGCCCATCCGTGTTCGAGTAATCCAAAAGATCTACTTCATGAAAGGGAATCCAGCAAGTTAACAAGTTTTCCGTCAACGTTCCAGCAGATCTAACAAGTTAAACGCTATCCATATGGACACCTGTACACGCGCCAGGACCTGTACATGCGCCAGGCGGAACACAAGTAGTCGAAAGTCTTGACTTCTACATTAGAGTTTCCTTCTACATTGTCGCTTCTTTTTTTTTTAGGACTTTTTCTCTCATCGTTTCTGTTAGGACAATGGTCTTCGGATTGTGATTTCTTGTTTCTGTTAGGGCAATGGTCTTCGGATTGTGATTTCGGCGGATTGTCTTCGTCGCTTCTATTCTTGAAAAATATAGGCTCGATAGATTCTTGAAAAAGTTTTCTAAATAGGTTTTTGAGTTCTTCAGATTCGATCACGTCCAAAACCTCAGCAGAATGATTCACATGGTCCCAGCCTTCCATGAATGGAATAGTGGAATGCTCCTCCATATGCTCCTCCATATGCTCCTCCATATGTTCCTCCATATGTTCCTCCATATGTTCCTCCATATGTTCCTCCATATGTTCCTCAATGTGTCTCCGGACTTTCAGATAAGCCTTTTTCATTTTCCCAAAAAACAGCAAAAAAGATGTATCCTCTCGTAAAAAATGTATCCTCTAGTATCAAGCCGCTTCCGGAGATTAATGAAGTCATTATCAGGAATTGGAAAGCAATCATTATCAGGAATCAACGGAAACACGGTTTCTGGCCCATAAGTTTCTGGCCCATAGACGGGTTCTGGTCCTGTCAATTCTGTTTCTGTCTTTGGTTCTGGAAAGACTGCCCTTGGTTCTGGAAAGACATGGCCCGATGTTACACTCGTTCCATGTTGAAATTTGGTCAGCCACTCTTTCTTCGAAACGAAGGGCAGCCTTCGTTGGCCCAGCTGGACCATGCATTCCAGATCAGGAAACTCGAAGGGATCGCCGTGCGCATTCATCTTTCTGGGATTCATCTTTCCGGGATTCATCTTTCTGGGATTTCTGCCCTTGCATTTCTGGGACTCGAAACCAATCGAAACTGCGAATTCTGAAAATGAACGGCGCACTTGGGGACCTAGGCTATCATCTGACTCTGTGCTATCGTCTGACTCATGTAAATCTGTGTAATGTCTTAGAACATTTCGTTCGTCACTTCACCACAACTTCGTTCGTCACTTCACCGCTCAGCTGTCACTTCATCTCTCAAGAACACTTTGATCTAGATTCCATTGCCATGCACTCAATGCCAACATCTCGAAAACACTACCAACTCTTCGAAAACACTGCCAACACCTCGAAAACACTACCAACTCTTCGAAAACACTGCCAACAGTTACACCTCGAAAACACTAGCTGAAGCACTGCTAGCTAAAGCACTGCCAGCTAGCCTAAAGCACTGCCAGCAGCAGCTAGCCCAAAGCCTTGCCAGCTAAAGCCTTGCCAGCTAAAGCCTTGCCAGCTGAAAAGGTATATCAACGTGAGAGCCTTCAACTGTTCGGTAAACAACTGTTCGGTAAAGAAAGAAGAATGCTAAAGTATGCCAAGCTGTACAGAATATGAAAACAGAATATGAAACTGTATGGATGATTATGAAATTGTGTATATGTAAGTGCGAATCCGAATCTGTGCGGACTCCGCAATTGTGTATGTAAGTGTGCGGACTCCGCAATTGTGTATGTAAGTGTGCGGACTCCGCAATTGTGTATGTAAGTGTGCGGACTAAGTCTGAACCGTGGGCATCATAAGTGTGATATCATAAGTGTGATGTAAGGACTCCGCAATATGCGTGGCCTTTATATACTTGGATACACTCGCCTTTATATGCCTGATTACACTCGATATTTTGTGTTTATTCTCCCGCCTTTATTTTCGCTGGCCTTTATTTTCGCCAGACATGAAATTACCGCCGCCAAACAATCCTCCACCACCGGAAAAGAACGATCCACCTTTTCCACCACCTCCGCCAGATTTTCCACCACCTCCGCCAGATTTTCCACCACCTCCGCCAGATTTTCCTCGATATCTGTCTCCATCGTAATTTCCTTGAACTTTGCCGTATCCGCTAGAACTCCCCGTATTTCCGCTAGAACTCCCCGTATTTCCGCTAGAACTCCCCGTACTAGAGCACCCCATACCAACACCCGAACAAGAGCCTGCTAACATCTTCAGATTTAATCGGCAGTACCCTTCCAGTATTGATTTTTGTAGATTCTTTAGAATTCTGATTTTACACGTTTGTCCCCCGAGATTCTCCAACCTCAACAGCCAATATCTACTTCCAAACCGCCAGGCCGCCGCCGCTTCCTGCAATGACACTTCAAATACATCTTTTTGTTCGTGGACAGAAGCTTTCACCTCAATCATGATGGTTTCTTTCATGATAGTTTCCTCTCTGCTTCTTTCCTTGATTTCTGTCATATTATCTGAAGCATTATCATCATAGATTTCTTGCAATCTATTTTCTCTAATCTCCCACTTCCCCTTTCTTTCTCCGTTTCCCTCTTTTCCATTCAATGCTTTTCCCTCATTCGAAAAAGCTTTTTCATTGTAGAAACAAATATCGGAGAAATATTTTTTGATCGAACCGAGCGCATCTTCGTTCGCGAGATCTTCGCCTTCGCCTTTTCTGACCAGGATATCAAAAGGCAAACCGGTCTCATCGAACTGATTCAACCAGAGGCAGGCATACCCCATTTTTTTCAACATCCTCACAGCTTCTTGCTCGCCCAAAAAACCAATCTGATTCATGCTTTCTGTCAGGCTTTCTGAGTTATTGTAATTACCTTTCTCAGAATTTCCTTTCATACCAATGTACTGTCCTTTCTCGCTTCGTATCTCTCGCAACTTCATCTGTGTCTCTTGAGAGGTTTCGACCTCTCGCTGGGCTAAGACATCGGAATCCAAAATAACGGAAGAAGCAAGAGTGGCGAACTTCGACTTGTCCTGTTTCTTCACCTTTTCCATAAAGTTTTTGTCCTTCACTTGGAGGAGGGAGTCGAAATCGTTGTTTTTGGTCTTTTCTGAGACTGAAGAAGAGACGTTTGCTCCTCCTAGTGGATTTCCTAGTGTTCCTACTTGTGTTCCCAATGGAACTGCATTCTTCCGCTTCCCAAAAAATTCCTGCTGATTGTCATGAATCATGTCTGCCATCTGTTCTAGCCTTCCTGGTTTCAGGTTTTCGATTTTCCGTTTTTTCGATGCAGGAAAGTTTTCTCCTGTTTCGTCATTATAAAGTTCATTATCATAAAGGGCATTCGAGGAGTTTTTTCCTCCTTCTAAGCCTTCTAGAGTCTTTTCTCCTTCAAACGGATTTTCTCCTTCTAAGCCTTGTCCTTCTTTGACGGAATCAATTGCTACACGCTTCTTGTTAATTTGCAATTTCTGTTCTTGCAATTTTTGTTCCTGTTTCAGCAATTCCAGTTCCTTTTCCTGTTCGATCAAACTTTCGATGCCCTCTTCCATCGCTTTCATCTCTTGTTCCTCCCCGATTTTATCCCATAAAGCTTTTCTCTTCTTGCCGCTTTCTTGACGTTCCTTCGCCCTCGCTTTCAGTTCTTCCAGTTCCGCGATTCGTCTTTTTCGTTTTTCCATGTCTTCTTGCTCTTCTTTTCCTCGTTTCGAAGAGATGGAAAACTTTTCCCTCTCTTCCCGTCTTCTCTCTTCTTCTTCCCTTCTCTCTTCTTCTTCTTTCTCGCGCTTCTCGCGGAGGTGTGCTTCCTGCTCCAACGCTTCTTTTATCAACGGTTTGAGGAAGAAATCGGGAGAATTCGGACCACCATGAGAGTTCGCGAGTTTGGTTTGGAGATTTTGAAAAAAAGATGGATCTTCTTGAATTTTTTCATTCAGAGCTTCTTGAATAGCTGCCGTTCCCTCGGCATTATTATCTGTTCGCATTATCTGCAATATCTGTTTTGGCACTTCCTGTATGAGAAGATCGAAATAATTTTGCAAATTCGTCAAGTCTTCGCTGGTGAATGATTGCTGTGGCACTGGCTGTCCTCCAGGTTGGTTGTGAAACTCAGAAAAATTGGAAAAGTTGAAATTCTCCATGAAAAATTCAACACTTGGCGCCGGTATTTCTTCGAATAACGCTGGTAGGATGCGTTCTGTTATCAAGTTATGCAGTGTTTCTGGTGAGAAGCAGGGTGAAAAAATCTGCGAAAAATCGAAGATACTGGCAAACTTCTGAAGCGATTTGCTGTCGGAGAAGAAGAATTCGATATTTGAGCCATGTTTAGCGGTTGCTGGCAGAGAAGAAGAATGCTTTGTTATAGTTTCTGGTAAAATAGTTTCTAATACAGTATTTCCTGGCGTAGCAGTATTTTCTGGCATAGGCAACACGATTTCCACAGTACCATCGCCTGCGAGACCGACGAAAATATTTTCCTCGGAAATTTCAGATATTTTCTCAGCCCTTCCAGTGATAAACTTCAATGGTACAGGAACGAGTGTCGTGTTTGAGAGTGACGCTTTGTTCGACCCTTCCTCCAGTCTATTCGGCCCTTCTCCATCCAAATCGTCGTCCAAATCATCCATCCCATCCAATCCGAAACTCTCGCCGCTTAACTCTTTCAAGATCTCGATTGATTTCTGCCTCCAATTTTCGATAAATGAAGATAAGGCGTTCCAGTTGTGGGCTTGTTTAGACGGAGAGTAGGCGGAATCAGATTCAGAAGCGTCAGAAACATCCTTGACGGTATAATCCTTGACCGTATATACCGCCAAATCTGCTGCCCAATCTCCATTTCCAAGACAATATCCTCCATTTTTCCTGATATCCTGGGCGATCCAAGCTCTGGATTTTTTCGGGATTGATAGTTTCGGTAAAAATGTGATAGTTTCTTTGCCCGACTTTGGGGAATAGAAATAAACTGAAAGATTGTCACACTTTAACTTACTGGATTTATCACCCGCCCCACACAGATCCATCAACGTCCACAGAATCGTTTTTAAATATACAGCTTCTGCAATTCGCGTGATCTGCGTTAGGCTCGTCTCCAAATCATGCCCAAGGCACAATCCCTGCATTTCGTACTCATTTCGTACTTCTTCAAGAAGTTCTTGCCCCTGGGCCTTGAGAAAATCTTTCTCGGGGGCTACAAACGTGCCGTCAGCATGTCTTTTTTCTTGTAGCAGTGTCATTAATGTTTCATCTCGATGTCCAGTTTCTCCTTGATGTCCAGTTTCTCGATGTCGCAGTCTTCTCGGATGTCGCGCGGGATTGTAAGGCCTCCTTTCAAAAATTAGAGAATTCTCGAAATCGGGAATAGGTCCGAAGAGTTTCCAAGCGGCGAGAGCAAGGTCGAGCTTTTGACTCTCGAGTTTTTCTTTGTTGATCTGAACGAAAATAGTTTGGAAATTCAGGCTGGAAATGGCGAGCTGTTGTTTCTTTATTTCTTCTTCCGAATGCGCCTCGTCGTCTTGCAGGTCTTCCACATTGCCGCTTTGCTGTTGCATTGAAAATAACGATCCAAGGAGCGATATTGGGGGCAGAAAGAAGGTGTTTCTTGCTTTGGAAATGCTGGCCTTGGACCACGTTCCCATGAACTTTGGGATGAGATTCGGAATGCAACTGAGATCGTTAGCGCTGATCTGGTTCATAAGCCCCCCAAATTCAGATTGCGCTGACCCTTGCGCTGAGAGACCCAATTCATGAGACCCAATATCCATCATGGAGACATCCATAACTGCATCTTCCATATTTTTCAGCAGTTGCGCTTCTTTTTGGTCCTCACCATCATTCAGTGGCACGATTTTCAAGGTCGAGAAATCCTCAATGTTGAGATGCGTCAAGAAACGGTCCAGAATCGATGAGTACTGACGGAGTTCGGGCAGCAGGTTCTCTTTGCGATTTGTGTCATATGTGTATTTCGAGCTTTTGAAGGTTAATGATTGTTTTTCGATTTCACGGAGCTTTTGATTCTTGTTGTTTTTCGATTTCACCAATGCATCCAAACTTGCGAGCAGCCTTTTCAGCGTAGCCAAACGTGTTTCTCCGCCGTCATAACCATTCGTTTTTCTATCCAAACTTTCGTTACTTCCAATTTGAACAATATTATCATCGCCAATTTGAACAATATTATCATCGCCAATTTGAACAATATTATCATCATAATACCCATGATCATCTTTCTCTGCATCTTCATCAAATGCGTCTTCCTCTTTGATGAGGGTCTCGAGTTCGGCTCGCGTCGCCATGAAGAGATAAACAATGACTCTCTGCACCGTCTCCACATAGCTCTCCTTCGTAATATCGACCAATTTCTTCTTCACCGCGGGGGCGTCACGCGGAGGCATACGATTGTCGCTGAGCCCCACCGAATCGCGTCCTTCAGAATTCTGGGGAGAGGATGACGGATTTGCTCCGAGTCCTTCAGAAGAAGAAGAAGAAGAAGATGTGTCAATGAAATACTCGAAGATTGTATTTTGTTCTACATGGTGTTTTTGATTCTCTCGATTGCGCTCACCAAATAAATCGGTGCCAGAAGTCACCGCATTCACGTTTTTGATAATTGTGGCATAATCCTCAACCTCGACAGAATCCTTAACACCCCACTCCTCGAAGAGCCGATGGATCGTCGTCTGCACCTCTGATGGCTTCGCTTTCATTAGAATTGCTTTTCCAGATGCTCCTTTCCCAGATGCTCCTTTTTGTCCCCCAGCTCCTTTTTGTCCCCCAGCTCCTTTTTGTCCCCCAGCTCCTTTTTGTCCCCCGCCTCCCGGCCCTCCTGGACCAATGGGCTGCCCAATGGGCTGCCCATTGACGACAACCCCTGCCGGCACCGCAGCAGGATTAAACGTCACAACAGCTTTCGGCAGATTCGATTTTGGTCCGAAATAGTAATTCCCTACAACACGGATCTCCGAATCAGATTCCGAGCATCGAAAATTTGAATCCGCAGAAGAATATTTCCGAGGAGCCGAAAACTTCCGCGCCAAAAAACACGCTCCATCGCTTACTTGCGGCAGATAAGAATCCAACAATTTCGCAGGGTCCTCGAAAACGAGTTCTTTTGGAGAATAAAACTTGCCGGGAGTTTTGGCGCCTACAGTTACTCCATGACGATCATTGACTCCATGATGATTCAGATTTGGTAAGAGTGCTCCAGTATGCTCCATAAACGAATACCGAGACTTTATTAATATTGCTTGGCTTGGATTCATCGCCGATGACATCGGATTCGGTCTTTCTTTCACTCTTGGATGGTCCGGGACGAAGATCCACGGACAATTTTTCAGGAATTGAACGATCATTTCACGATCTTGAGTGTTTGTGTCGGTGTAAGTATTCTCCTCAGAAACAGAAATAATATTCTCCTCAGAAATATCAACACCAGAAGAACCAGAGATAGAAATATTCTCCTCCCTCAACGCTTTCGCCAAGTCCTTGTAAAGCGAATAAAAGGAATTTAGAGAGGCTTTGTATGTACTCGGAGTTCCAGACTTCTCAGAATGTTTATTCTGGGTTCCAGACTTCTCAGAATACTGCTTCTCAGAATAGTACCGAACGAGTTTCGCCAAAGCTTTTACGAGAGAAAACGCTGTCGGTTTGTTTTTCAATTGCAAGACGGGATACGCGTGAGCGATTTCGTTCGTGATTGGATGAAATATAGAACCCTTCAGCAATGGATTGACGATTGAGGCATCCGCATCTCTCATCGACAAACGCATTTGTTCGTAGTATTCTCCGATGAGGAGCCCGATGCATTTACTTGTTGAATTATTTGGCACAATGGGCTCCATGTCCATCGGCCGCGTGTCCCAGGTCTGTTTCAGCGCTGCTTTCAGCATGTTGGTCAAGCGATGCAGCTCTGGATTGCCGGATGCGGAGTTAGGATCTTGGGGGACTGAAGAAGAAGAATTTGCTTTACCAAACGGCTTCAACGGAATATTATTTTCTCCAAAATTTCCGAATTTTCCGAATTCCCTTTCGAAGATTTCCGAGGAAATAGTTCTGCCCCAGATGCCTTCTCTCGAATGTTCCACTTTCCCCACATAATCCCGGCACAACCAATTTGATTTGCTGTCTGCACTCATCCAGGTATCAAGATCGAAATTCACCAACCACTTCACTGTCTGCAACTGCGCGAGGAATTGCGGATGGTTTTGCATTATGTGTGAGTAAAACTCAATATTGGTTTTTCCGAGGAAGAAATCGCGGAGGAAGCCAAAATACTGATGGAAAAACTTTTTTTCGCTGTCTTGGTTCGCACTTTCTTGGATCGAACTTTCTGCCGTTGCGGTTCTTTCTTTCGTCATTACAGAATCTTTTCCAGGAGGTTTCGGCATTTTGTCGATACAAAACGAAAGAGCCTTACAGATAGCATTCAACTCTTTACTTTGTTTCGTTTCGCCTTCTATCGCGACACCCGGCCACACCCCGACATCGATCCAGAATTTATGCCATGATGCGCGGACGCGGGCGATAATCGCAGCTCTAATGTCAGCTCTCTCGCCTTCCGCCTTTCTGCTGACAGTTGTTGAACCTTTCCCTTTCGAAATTGTATTCTGCCCAGCAGTTTCATTCTCCGCTTTCTTGATCTTCTCATCAATCTCAGCTTCTTCTTGTTTCCGGTAATCCATGTACAAAAGCGCATGCCAATCGTCCAACATAGCCGAACTCTTCTCGTCTCGCCCCAAAAAACCTGGCATACTTGCCATGTGGATGGGCTTACCCACCTTTTTGGAAACTTTTATAGGCTTACCTTCCTGAGCAGGAGCAGCCATCTCAATGTGAGAGCTCCTCATTCTTGTGATGACCGGTTCCATAGCCGATTTGCAGTCCAGAAATTTGCCGTCCAGAAATTTGCAGTCCTGAGTCAGGACCCACATACTTTTTTCTCTGAGGATTTTGATGATTTCTTGCCGTTTTTGTGCAGAAAGTTTCGGGATACCAAGTTTTTCACCTGCCTTCTGTAAGTTCTGGAGATTGGAAGAAATTGAATCCGGATTAGCAGAAGCTGCAGAATCGACAGCGCCTGGCGTGACGCCGCTGGCACTGACACTGACAGTGCCAGAATTCCTTCCGATGACGCCGCTGGCACTGACACCAGAGACTTCAACATCTTCCTTCGCCGAATTCACACCTAGCTGCACATACTCATCAATAAGTTCTTGCGTCTTTTCTTCAGCTAAACTTGGATACAGAATTTTTTTCACAAATAAGGTGCATGCTGTTAATTGTTGTTGATCTGGCTTCTTCGCATCATTCCGATCATTCGCTGTGTTCAAATCTGCGTTCAAATCTGTGTTCGAATCAGAGTCTCCAATCAACACAGGAAGAACATGATGTTCAAAAAAATGCAGGGAGTCGACTTTCTGCACGCCGAGCCGGGTGAGAAGAACCCTAACACGCGGATCGAGATTTTGGCGGAATTCAGGGAACAAAACTTGGACCGATTCGAGGGCGACGACGAAACTTGAGTCATAAATCGTGTCCCCTTTCTCTTGGACCTGCGCGAGCGAAACGAACTCTGGCAAAGCAATGCTGGCATCTGCGACGCGACCGTTGTTGGAAGCCGCAGGGACGGTGCCAAAATTCTTTTTTGGGTTCACCGGCAAGATTTTCAAGTTCTTGAGCTTCTGCAAATTCGGTTTGTCTTCATAAGCAATGATAATCAAAAGCACGTGGATGAGACGCAACTCATTTCTCAGATCCCGTTTCATTTTTTCTTGCTCTTCGGCAGTACTAACTGGCTTTTTCGCCAAGTCAATGGCTTCTTTCGTTTGTTCTTCGTTGCGGTTTCCTCTTTCACGATTCTTCGCGTGAATTGTTTTTTCCACTTCCTGCAGACAAGCTAGGGCGACGGATCCGTTGATATGGCTCAGATTCAATGCGTTTGATAGAGTTTCAGGAAGGAGCTTCTCTTCGGCGACAAAAGAATACCCGATCTTGTTGATTACAGGTTCGAGGAGAGAGTGGAGAATGACAGATTCTGGATTATGGAGGACAGATTCTGGATTATTAGATTCCGGATTATAATTATTGATGGGATCAATTCTTTCTCCACACAGGCTATAATTATTGGCGTCAAAATTTGTTCCAAGTGTCTCCCTTTTATTAGCGTCAACAAAGTCAGAGTCTTCTTTCTCCATCTCTTTTGCAATCAGTGTCAGAGTTTTCTTTGCATTCGCAGAAACAGCTGGAGTGAGTTTGGGTTTCAGAGCCTGACTTGGTCGCACAAAATGAACATCCTCGTGCTTTTTTTTCGCAAGAATGAATTGGACTTTGTCCAATTCTTGAAGGATTGCGCGCGGTGTTTTCGCGAAAAATTCGACGCCTTCACCTGGTAATGGGATCACATGATACAGCTGTGAGAGCAGGAAGCGCATCAGTTGGGTGCGGGTCGAGATTTTCTCGATCGAGGATGAGTCTTTCGTGAGGTTCTCTTTGCCTTCCTTCTTCGCAACACTCCTCTGAGTCTTGCCACCATCCGGGCTAAGTTCTTCGCTCTCATCCGCTGGCGACTCATCCGCTGGCGACATCAGCATGTCCGCGATCGCTTTCTTACTTTCATCTGCTCTAGCGCTGCCACTAGCGCCACTGGCGCACGTCCATGTGACGATGTCCTCGACTGAACGTACGACATAGATGATGTATTTCCGGACCGCAGCGACGAAAGCTTTCGGGATGTGGTCTCTAATGAATTGATTGAAAGGATCGCTCGCGTTAACAGATTCGCGGCTCGTCGCGACCGTCCAGTCGGATTGCACGATGAATCGAAAACCATACGACCGCGTCGGGAGCCAGGCGAATACGTGTTGCTCGCTTGAAATCAAATGAGGCTTGTAGTCGAGCTCCGTTAAGTTTTTTACTGCATTTACTGCATTCATGGTCATTTTGTCATTCTTTTTGTCATTCTCAGAATGATTCTGTGTCATTCCCATTGGTTGAGCCAACACCGTCGTTATGAAGGTTTCCAAGTCTGGTACTGGAATCGCAATCTTCAGATCTGCCTCTGCGTTGCCGCGATCAATCGGAGACTGCAGTGTTTGGCTATACGAAAACCACATCTCGCGCGAATACTCAGCGGCGATCAGTTCGTTCGTCTCCAAGTCAGCGTCAGCGTTTTTCACATTGTCCAGTGCGCTCCCACTCCCCATACTCACAACATTTCCCATACTCACAACATTTCCCATATCCGCTGTCTTCCTCATAGTTTCCAGCATCAAGATCGAACAATCCGTGTCATCGAACAGCGATCGCTTCCGAATATGGGTTCTGAACCGGCCTTCAAAGCGGATCACGAGATTCTCTAACTTTCGCAAAAATAACAGCAATCTCGGTTGTAAATCTTCTGAGATCCGCCCGACAATTTCAGTTACTTTGATAGACGAAAGCAGCGGAAGGACTATGCGGGTTCCGCGCTTTTGAGGACTTCCGGTATTATCAGTTTCCGACTTTGGACCAGTTTCCTCCGATTTTGATGCTGAGAACAATCTGTCCAAATCTAGAGGAAAGCCGTCTTTTGAGCCTTCTTCCCTAACACCGTCTCTAACAAAAACATCCAGGCCTGAGTTATTGTCTTCCATCTCCGGTAATGGAAATGGGATCAAATAGCCCAATCCATTCAAAGCTTTCGAATCGAAATGGAAACTGAAATTCGAAGAATGTATCACCGGCGTATTTGTGACTTTGAAAACCGATTTGAACCCCACGCCTTTGTGCCCAATGAACTTCTTCAGCACCTTCGTGGATTGCGCGATGTCACACAAAGCACGAACATCTTTCTCCCTAAACCCAAGCTCGCAATGTTCGGCTACCAAAATCGCAGAAGCGTCCCTCTCTAGACCCATGTCCGTGTTCGGCCGAAACGTGGTCCATTTCCCGAAATCTCGGTCCGTGACTGTAATCGCCAAACTCGGCACAACGTCATCTGGAAAGGAGCAATCATCCGCGTTCTGCAGCATCTCGAGGAGGAAATGAGACTCGCCGGAGTAGAGGTCGGCGGCGAGTCTTTGGACGGCGCCCTGGAGAGTTTTGTGAAGAGAGCGGATTCGGTCGTCCGAAGGCGGATGGAGCCAATTTCGCGTTTGTGGATCCACGTCAACGAGCGGCACACCCTTCACACGTGCAATTTCTTGGCAGAGGGCTTGGTTGTCGAGGGGAGGGGTCTCTTCGGATTGATCATCGGTTTTTGTGGCTTCATCTGTTTTAGCATCTTGCACATGACTTAGTTTAGCGTTTGCTGCAGTTTTTTTCTCTTTCTTCGCCATTGTGATTGCTCTGGTTTCCGTCGCGTCATCGGAGTCCTTCCGTCTACGTTTCGATTCTGGCTCCATTGAGCCAGATTCATGGGTGTCCATGTCAACGTCATCATCCTTCTTCGCAACATTATTGCGCACAAGTTCTGTTTTAATGCTATCCATCGAAACCGTGTCTCCATTCAACCATTTGCCACGGCCTTCTTCTGTCGACTTGAATTGCCACTCTGTGAATCCGTAATGTTCCCCCAAAAACAAAACGGCCATCCTACTTGCAATTCTGTTCGTTTCGCGCGCGACTCTAACCAAATCAGCGCGCGGTCTGCGGAGCTGGATGAACGGTTTGATAAAAATTTCGCAAACCGCGTCATTCGGACAGAATTTCAGCAAATCATACGGAATAGATTCGAGGAATTCTAAGACTAAAGACTCCGCGTTTCTGAGGTGGGATTTGTAGAACTCCGCTAAGATCAAGGAGTATTGCTCCAAATCATTAGAAGAAGCCAGATTACCGCTAGAAGAATTCGCATTCGAATTATAATCCATCACTCTTTCCACTTCCTCTCTGACAGCGTTGCACACGACGATCCCGACAGCACCACGGTAATCTCTTCTGTCCAAACAATCTTGAAGATTTTCCGCCGTTGAACGCGTCTCATCGGAATAAGAGCTGTCTTTCGGGGCAATACGAATGTAAGAATTTTGTTTGAGCTCCAGAAATTGCACACGCATCCGCATTTTCGGCGCATCGAGGAGGGATTGTTCATATTGTGAAGAAATTGATGACGTCGTCATTGACGATGTCGCCATTGACGGTGTTGTGAAGAAATCCGCAAGGCTACTCGCATCGAGGTAGGGCGCGAATTTCTCACTCCAATCTGGGCACATTGTGTTTAAATCACACAAAATCGGACAGTTGTCCATTCTGGCGATTGCATCCATGACTTTCGCTCGCATAAAGGATGGGTCTTGACGATTACGTGAAATCGTATCTAGGAAATCAGAGTTCTGAATTGAGCCAGAATTCTGATTTAAGCTAGAATTTTTTGTGAAATCATCGTTATCATTTTCCCAGGAAGTCATAATCTGATCTCTATTTTTCTCGGCCAGGATCGAAAGCACGCTCAAACTCGGAACTGCCTTCTCAATCACCATTTCGGCGGCGTTTCTTTTTCGCTCATTTGTCACTTCGCCGAGAGTCGTGCGGCTCTTTTCTTCTGTGATCATTGGCAGGAGAGTTTTTTCGATGGTTGAGGATTCGAAAGTTTCGGCTGATACACCCTGTGTGGCATTTCGTCTCATGAAACATTTTGCCAGCCGCTCTTTTAAAGCATTATTGCTATTATCTGATGAGCTTGACCCCGGTTCTCCTTGCATGGAAGAAGAAGAAGAAAGCTTCGATCCTCCTGCGTTCGGAGTAGTATCTGCGAATATCCTAGCAACATTCTTCCAGAATTTCAATTCTTGTTGACTTTGGAATGATTTGTAATTTCCACCAATTCCGGAATTGCCACCACCCAACATGGAATTGGAATTCCCACCACCCAACATGAGATGATCCTCAACTACTTCTCGCGGTCCAGCGACACATATGTTTTTCTCGACCATGATGTCCGTAAGTTGTGAAAGTGCCTTCTGAGTGATCAACTCAGCGAAGGACGATATTCCAGAATCTGATATTCCAGAATGATAATCTGACGAGACAGAGAGGCCGAAGTCCTCGAATTTCTCGATACCGTACAACTTCAGGAGTTCTTGCTCACACGAGGATAGGAGGGCGAGGAAATCCGGCAGAGAGAGGATGTTTTTGGGGATGGAGAGAGAGGTTGTACCCGTAGAACCATCAGTGGCACCAGAAGCCGCCAAAGCTAGCAATTCCGATTCTTGCAGCTTTTCAGAAAAGACTTGGAGAAAGTGATCCAGCAATGCTGTTTCAGAAAGAAGAGGCTCAGTTGGCTTCTGACTTCCCCGCATAGTACTACTCGTCGAGTTCTCCAGTGCTGTTATTTCCGTGGTCATCCCCATAGTAGCTTTTGTAACCGGCGCCGTCACACCTGGCGTGATACCAGCAACAGCACCATCAATCCGCGATGGAATCCCCGACGGAGGAAGCCCTGGCGGCGCTTTCCTGGCCAATGTGCTTTTCGGCACGATCTGCACGCTTGCGGCTTTGGAACTGCTGCTACCAGAACTCGCTGTCAATGTTAGTTCTCCTTTCTTCTCCGCAACCGCTCCTCCCTGCCCCAAGAAATACCGATCCAGCTTTTCTTCCAACATTTGCGACAGTTTTTTTATGACGATTGTCTGTACATTTGTAACTGTTTTATCGTCTGTAGCAGCTCCGATTTTCTTAATTTTGTCTCCCGGCACTTTCAACCCCTCCGCCCTTGTGATGTATTCCAACACCGATATCGGCAGGTCCCCCGCGGTTTCGACCTCGAAAAATTTCAAAAACTCTTTCTCACAGTCCATCAACACCGTGAAGATCGAGTACTCTTTTTCCGGGAATCTGTCCAAAATGTGGAAAATTTTCATTCGCAACTCCGAATTCCGGAACATTTTCGCCAGGCTCTCCAGCTTTTTTTGCTCGGACATCCAATATTTCGCATGATAGTTATTTCTACGCGCTGAGATAGCGTCATTCTGACCAAAATTCTGACCAAAACCTTTGAGGCTCATGCCTCCTTTGTTACTATTTTTCTGAGATTGGCCTATTTTCTGAGATTGTCCATAATTGAATTCGGACGAGGCAATTGAATTCAACGAAAGATTGGAGAGACTCATGAACAAGAGCGGCGCAATCGTGTTTTTGACATATTTATCCAATGCCAAATCAATATTCGATTCATGTTTCGGAACGTCCATCTTGGTCAGTTTCTGCAGAAATTCTTGGAGATTGGCCATGCGCTTCTGTTTGTTTTCATTTGATTTGTCCGCTCTGTCGGCTGATATGATTTCTTTAAGCCTCTTCACCACGCCCCAAATTTGTTTGAAGTTCTGCTTCAGGCTGAGTCCGATATCCCTCGCGGAAAGTCCTTCGCAAAATTCCAACCTTTCGCCGGAAGTGTCGAAAGCTTCGAACGCCCGGAAAATATGCTCCCACTTTAACATGCCTTTCAATTGAGAACTCTGAACTTTGTCTTCTATCAAAAGTAAATTCTGCTGGTGTTTAAACGTTTTCTCCAATGTTCCGAGGGTGAAAGGTTTGTTGTTCACGGCTTCTGTTAATAATTCTTGCTCTTTTTCCAGCTTTCGTTTGATTCTTCGGAGGATCGATCTAACCATGCCATGCCGCTGCACGAAAACGCCGATTTCCATGTAAGTGGAGCGTTTGAGGATAGTTGCGACTTTTTTCAGCCCGGATTCGATAGTCCACTGGTCCCCGGTGTTTATCTTTTCGTCGTTATTTTTCGAAAAATTCTTATACTCCTGCACCGACTCCCATTCCGTTGGAATCGTCGCGATGAGAAGAGAAATCAGCTTTTCGGTCGAAATCTCGACGAAAGGCTTTTGTTTTTTGTTGGCCTTACTATTGCTAGATTGATCGTTGTTGTGTCCAGCAGAAGAAGAGGACGATCCCGGATCATTTCCACCAACAGCTGAATTCACATTCAACTGAAAGTTTCGTCTCACCAACGGGTGATATTCCAATTTTCCTAACGCCTCCAAAGCATCCAGATTGTTGACCGACGGATTCCGAGCAATGCTCATTTTCAAGTCGTGCAGTGTGAGAATCGGCACCGCTGCGAATGTCAAATGGAGAGTGCAATCGACGACGAACGAAATTTGCATCAAACCTTTCAGAAATGGTCCGATATTCGGAGCATTCAAAATCTTGTGCGGCGGCTTCTGATATGTCCACGCGATGTTTTCTAATTCCGCCTGGAGCATGTCAAACGTCAAAAAGCCTTGGTGTTGGATTTTTTGCTCAAAATTTCGGCTCGCTACCTGCTTCATCTGGGCCGAATCGAAATTCGAAATCCCAGTCACCGACTGTGCCGCGCCTGCAAGTTGCTGGCCCTGGGCCTGGGTAGATAATATCGCTATTCTTCTTTCTTCTTCTTTATATTCTTTGATGTACTGCGCGTTGTAGAAGGCCAAAACTTTTGCGAAAGATGTTTCAATTAGGTTTGGCGTCGCATAGATGTCTAGATGCGTATTGTTGTCGTCGAGATCAAGGTCGGCGGCGGTTTCAACAAACAAACTGCCCTCTTCGGAATCCATGACGAAAGCCTGGATTTCGCCGAGGGAATCTCTTCTCATCTTATCCTTTTTGTAGTTCTCGATTTCCAATTTCAGATGCTCAACGGACTTCGGCTCTGGTTTGCTACTCTCTTTGAGTTTGCTATCTTTGAGCGCGAGTTGTTGGTTAGGATTCTTTTCATTATCCGCCATTATGATCGTGTAATCCTCATTTACTGTTTCTTTATAAAGCTGATCCGCCATCGTTCGCACCATGGTTTGCACGATCGGGTCACTGGCCGGCGGGTCTAAGCGAGAAGCTGCAGCAGGGATTTCGGAATCATTTCCATCTGAAATCATGACATTTCCATCTGCGACAACTTCTCGATAATACCTGGTCATTTCATTGACTACACCCCGATGCAGCTCATCTTCCTTTTTCTTCCACCTTCCTTCCTTGAACCGCTGCAAACTCTTATTTCGATTCGCTTGTACCGCAAGCCGCAGTTGCGCAGTTTCAGATTTTGTTGCATCGGAAGAGCTTTCGCCTTTAGAATTCATGGTGAATTGCGGCTTTTGTTTCTCCTTTTCATCTTTGTAGATTGGCAACCCATTACCGTCCTTCCTGTCTTTCAAGTCGTTTATCAGCTGTGACTCTTCGAGAATGATTTCGGTATTCGAGGCTTCGTTCGTCAGTATTATAGCGACACGCGCAGAATTCTTATCCGCTCCGAATTTCTCAGTTATTTCGTTTAGTGCGGTATCGAGAGTCTTCAGGAAACTTGTTTTTTCTTCACCCGCTGCGGCTAAGCCTAAGGTTTTAGAAGAAGATTTCTCCAATTCTGCAATCTTGTCATTCGCTTCTTTCTCTGCTTTTTCTTTGGCCTTTTTCTCCACTTGGTTTTTCTTTCGATTCTCCATCATCAACTTATCTTTCCATTCTTGTTTCTTCTCCTTCACAGCAGCTTGAAACATCAGAGGCCACTGTTCGAGATGATAATCCGGGATGGGATCTTCTTCATATCCAGAGCGTTTTTTCCTATCTCTCTCGCCATAATCCAATCTCATTTTGTCGTTTTTCACTTTGTTTTTCATATCCCTCCTTTGATCCCACGTGCTGCCGTGATCGATATACCACATCACAAGATGGCGATCAATGCCCTTTTGGCCGAAGGATTCGTGTCCTATGACGTTTCGGAAGTGCTCGCTCTGGGCAAGCATGTGGATCAAGCGACGCTGATTGTCGGTGAGATCATCTGGGAGCTGATAGACCGGGGATTTCGGGCCCATAGAACTGAACAATCGGTAGAAATATTTGTCGAAATCGGAATAGGAATCGATATCAGTACTATTTCTATTTTTGTTCTTCTTCCCTTTCTGTCCTTTCCCACCGCCGCCGCCCCAGCCATTGCTGATGCTCAAAGTGCGCATATCTACACTCGGCATCAGATTTCCGTAATCGTCCGTACAAATCGGCTCATTCGGATCCGGAATGAACCTATTCAGCTCCTGCTCGCGGAAACAACCTAATCTGCCATAGAATTCGAACGGTTTTGGGCCGAGAAACTGCCATTTCAAAACACACGGAGATTCTGGGTTGGGATCGTAATTTGCCGGAACTGGGAAGCCGTTTTGGGTTTTCAAATGCTCCAATGATTTTTCGAGTTCGTCTTCCAATGAAGGATCCTCCTCCAGCATTTCTAGTTCCGTTTTGTTGTCGATAATCAGTTCTGACCAATCATCACTGCTGGGTTTGCGACCATGTTTCACAACATCAGAGTCTTTTGATGATTTTGATAATTTTGAACCACCTTTTCTGTGACTCGCAGGAGGATCAAGATCAATCACATCATCGACGTCATTCCAACTTGAAGCCTCCAAACCGTCAACGGGAGGCGGGGGATTATCAAACATAAAATTTTGCAGTCCATCCATCATATCATCGTCGTTCTGGGGCTCTATATAAGGGGCTTCGGACCGTCGACTCTCACCTCCAACAATCCCCCTGCCCTGTAGCCTCTCGCCACTAACCATGTTGCTACTGCCGCTCCCAAACAGCCCGCTGCTGCTGCCGCTCCCAAACAAACCGCTCCCACTGCTGCCTGCATTTTCGTAATTGTTCGCACCACGACCCCGCATTTTCGTAAGGGGCTTTTGGCCTGGGGCTAGATCATAGGAGCCGACGTCGTCCATTAAGTTCTTCATCTCGCGAAGTCTCGCTTCCTTCTTGTCTTGTTTATTCTTTCTTGCCTCCTTTTTCGCGCGCTTGGCTTCTTCCGCTGCTTCCGCAGCCGCTGTTGCCTCGAAATTCGAGCCAAGATTTTGGCCAGATGATTTTGATCTGCTGATATCGCCGCCCCTGCTGTTCCAGTTGCCACCTCTGCTGCTGGAGGCACTACCTCGATTGTCACCATCGAAACTATCATAGGCGTCAGCGATTGTGTTTGCAGATTGTTGAAACGGGTTGGAGGATTGACTTTGCCACTGGTTGGACGATTGACTTTGCCAAGGGTTCGACTTGCTCTGATGTACGGGGTTGCCGAACTTGGACGAGCTTCCAAATTTCGAAAGGGTTCCTCCTGATTTTCCGGTCCCTCCTGATTTCCCTCCTGACTGCTGTCGTTGTCCTTGACTCTGTTGTCCTTGACTCGAGGAGCTACCGCCACCCGGCGTCACACGCCGAGGAGGGGGAAGTTTGTTGGGGTTCATAGTATTGCTGTTATGGTGGCGTCCCGACCATGATACCTATGCTTTCACGAAGTTACTGGTCACGGACGGCTTCGAATATCACGGAAACCAACGTCGATTAGAAACGTCGACGCAACTATACCCTGCATATTGTTACACTCAATCAGATTCAATGAAACTCAACAGCATTCAGATTCAAAAAAACTTTTGAAAAGCCGTTCAAAACGAATCCATGCAATTCATAAAACGTACCTATCACCCGCTTAAATGCAAACAAAGGAAAATATCTGAACTGTACCAGTGTGCTCTCAATCGCATCATCCAAAATAATAGCCCGCATCTCATTCGCCAATCAAATTGTCATCCGCAATGATCATCCGAAATTTCGTATGCATCCACACTCAGACCTCGCTGCTTAGATCATCTGAGACTGCTTGGAAAAGTTAAAACCTTCTGACGCAAAAAGAGAAAACCGCAAACAAAAACCTTCTGACGCATGATGAAATTCCAAAAAGCAAAATCGCAAGAAAATCGCACCACGAGAACTCCATCAACATTCAATCATCACAAAAATAAGAGCATCCAAATTAATGCAAAATGCAAATCATGTCTCAAAAAGTTAACGTGGGTTGTGAAAGTGGTTATAACTTATCAAATTTACGGCCATTATGTCGGTCATTATGATAATGTCGGTCATTATGTCGTGTGGTCATCGTTGTAAACATGTCACGCATTCAATGTGTTTGTTCGAAATTTTGTAGATTCCGCCTTCAACATTGCACATACGAAAGCTAAAGCCCTTCAGTCATGTTATCCATTTGATAAAATAGTCAGCACAAAGGTTCAAGAAACTCCCAGCAAGATTCAATGGAAAGCAAAATGATAATTCTGAGGCTCACAAAGAAGAGATCCTGATTAGATCTTGTTAGAATTAGTTAGCAAAATTCATCCTGAATAAAATTCAGAGTTACTTGTGCGATCATTACGGTTAACTAGTCAAAGAGATACTTGAAGAGACTTACTCCTAAAGCAGAGACACTTACTTCTGAAATAGCACCCAATAGAGCCCACATGGTGCAATCATAAATCTGTCATCATAAAAATTCTACTGTACGTAAAACATAATGAAAAGACTTTCACTCTTCACTGCCACCCCTGACTCCCACTGGTACTGCCTTTTTGCACGGCCCTTTGCATTTCAATTGGTGGCATTTTCACGTTACCAGCGCTTTTCTTTTGTCCACCACCCCCGGAAACCCCATACACATTTTTCAAATCCGAAATCTGTTCCTGTTTCGTTCTTTGTCCTGATTGCGAGGTTTGTGAGTTTTGTGACAATCTCAGATGCGACGATGCTTCTAGACTTCCGCCGTGACCTTGCTGATTTTGCCCCGGTTGATACGACGAATGCAGAGAATGTCCTCCTGAAGTTCTCTCGGAATGTCTCTGATGCGGATTCAATCCGGGATTGGATGCACCTGATACCCGCTGAGCAGATTGGCTCAGACTTGACATACTACCAGGCGTCATCTGCTGACTCAGCGAATTCTGCTGGTGTCTCGCAGCATAGCTTCCAGGGACACCATCCAAATCGATGCTCTGTGTGCTGTTTTGGCCTTGATAGTATCCCCCTTGATAATGGCCCTCTGCATGCGGATTCTGAGGGGTCCTATCACCATCTTTCGATGCTTTCCTGCTAGCAGCAGTGCTGCCCGGCTTACTGTTCGGCTTACTGCTTGGTGGAATGTAGACACCTTGACTTGCAGGATCTTTGGAATACCGATAATTCCTTTCTTTTGAGCCCTCTTGTCCCGTAATCCTATCCATAAATGCATTCGCTCTTTTATCCAATGCCGCGGATAACTGCCCAACACGCTGATCCAGATTCTGGTAGATGATCTCTTCTGCGGATTGTCCAGGCGGTATTTTCTTCACATATTTGATCTTCGGGAGCTCTTTTTGCGCATCTCCGGAAGGAATATTCTTTGCTTGGCCGAAATCGTATCTGTTATAGGTCTGGCGCTGAATCTTCCGCGCGTGGTCCATCTGCTTTTCGGCGGATTGGGACTCTTCATAAAGCACGATCGCTTGCATTTGCTCTTCACGTTTTTGCTGGATTTTCGCGGCGGTTTCCTGTCTATAAGCTGCGAGCTGCTGATTCCTCTGCTGACGAATCCTGTCTCTGGTTTCTTGCTCATGCTGCGCTTTCAGTCGTTCGAAACGTTTGAGCCGGGCTTCAAGAGCTTTTTCATGGTAAGAACGCGGTGAACCCGGGTTGTAGAGGTCACGGAAGAAATCAGCGGCAATTTGTTCGGTGGATTTTTTCAATATGAGGTTGGCGGCACAATTTTTGCTAATGTACACCTCATCAGCGATAGGCGGGAGGTTGATGCTGATCGGCTTGGCGAGACCTGTTTTGATTTGGAATTAGTTCAGATTTCAATACAACTTTTGGTATTAGTTTCAGAATGATCAAAACGGAAATTAGCGGCTGCGAAAAACAAGGACAACACAAGATACAGCGAGGAAACAAAAAACGGAGCCTGAACATTCAATTGTAAACAAATACTTCTCTAAAATAGCTGCAAACAAAAGCGGAAACTATACGACTCTCCTTTGAGTAAACATCTGCATATTTCATGACTTGTGTCTCATTCTTTTTCCCTGGCTTCTCCGGTATTATGATCCCATATTGCCTTCCCAACTCCTCAATCGGTATCTTTGGTTCTGGAGATTTCTTCTTTCCTCTCTGTGATTTTCTAGAACCTCTACTGCCTGAAGAGTCCCGCGACTTTCTCTCCTTCCGCAACTGATCTTGCGTCACATACCTGCCGTGCTTCACATTTGACGCGAAATACATGCCGGTGTTGAGACCGCCTTTGCGCGTCTTCCGATCATCATCCGGGCTGACCGAATAGACGCTTGGATCCTTAGAATGAACTTGCAGGGCGTTCGCATTACTCGCCGAGCTACCGCCAGCTTGCTCTAGACCCGGAATGGGCTGGGCGTAAGGCGAAACGTCAGAGCTTGGGCGAGGAGATTTTTGGGGTCCGAGAGGTCCTTGCCCAAAATTTGGCGTTGGCCGTCCGATTTTATCCTGTCCACCACCGCTCGTGTCGAACGTCGCCGACATTTCGAATTGATGCTGTTCCACTTCGAAACCGTCATCGCCGCCTTTTGGAGATGCGCCCGACTTCGGACTTTTTCTGTCGGTTCTCCTTTGTTCCGTTTTTTTGTTGATTTTTAACAGAATATCGTCGACGATGGCTTGCTTCTCATCCTGATATTCCCGTTTCTCGGCGATTTTCTTCTTCACGTTGGTCATGACAGAGTCGATCTCTTCTTCCTCTTCCGACGAGAATTCTTCCGATGAAGACGATTCAATGGCCCAGACGCGACGACTGCCGCCCTGCTCTTTGATTTCCTGTTCACGAATAGCTTCTAGTCTTTTCTGTTCGCGTTTTTCTTTCCGAACCCGATCTTTCTCGCGGATACTGGCAGTTTTGTTCACGATCCCAACTGCACCGACGCCTGTCGTCGCTTTTTTCGACACTGGATCGCCTCTTGTGTTGTCAGAAGCACCTGCACTCTCTCCTCCCTGCTCGACATACCGCCTGCCAAAATTTTCACGCTCCCATCGCGCTTTCTGCAACTTCTTGTCGACTTTCCCAATAATTTTCGACACCATTTCGTCTTTCTCTTTGCTCCGCATCTTAAACACGTTAATCCTATCCAAAATATCGATGACAGCGTTCTCCGCATCTTCTTCAGCATCGGAATCGTCTTCGAAATAAGACTGCCCCCATAATCCCAAACAATCCCCATGCGTTTCTTTTGAAATCCTAGCTTTCAAGCCTTCCATCACCCTGCCGGTTGCGGAAGTTGTTGGCCCCTGTCCAAGCAAAGCTCGTTTAACTTCCATATATCCGCTGCCCGATAATCGGACCGAAGATCCAGCCATCAATTCCTTTCCTATCATTTGGCCAAAAGCGCCAGGTAAGCCTTCCTGGTTGGCTTTGTGCATCGGTGATCCTCCGGGCCCAGATGTTGGTGCTGTTGTTGTTGGGATAATCGCGTTTGGACCAACTCTTTTCAACCCCCTTGCTAAAAGTAAATGCGATCCGATCAGATAGTCCTCTCTTTCGAATAAGCGGACGGATCCTTCTTCGTTATCCTGCAGACTCTGCGCCGCAGCACCTAACATTTCCAATCGTATTTCTTCGTAGTCTTTCGTGAAAATACCACCTGTGATGTCGAAGACGTCCGCGATCGTATCAGGGTTGGAGAATTGCACTGACTGGACGCCTTTCTTGATCATATAGCCCTCCAAATATCGAGCACAGCTCTCCGAAAAGCGATCGAGCGACGATTCCGAAATCCCGGGATAAGCCCCCATTCCATTTGGGGTTTCTATTAGACAGAAGTCGAAATGCGTCCCAAGGGTGCCAGTAGGATCAATCCCTCTTCTCGCGAGAACGAGCTCGATATCTCTAATGCCCAGACCTTGATATTGCAGTTGGTAATCTAAAGCTTCGGCATCCTGGCGCTCTTTCGATGTAGGACTCCTAGTGACTGATGAGGGCAAGGAACCTTGTGTGCCAGCTTTTTTCATGTTGTTGGGATCCGAATTTAGCAAACTGTCTTCCATGCTGTTCACATCGCCGACTTCCTCAAATCCCATGTGGTAGCAGAGTTCGTCAAGATATCCCCATATCGCTGGGTAGA
>Ga0099797_100201_pt2 | contig 26733 bp, 15 predicted proteins | sample Uncmet_Sort48C_1_FD_89871 | JGI IMG/M metagenome (GOLD analysis project Ga0099797, IMG submission 89871) | Marine eukaryotic communities from CALCOFI LINE 67, Pacific Ocean - C012_Sort48C_1 | ecosystem: Environmental > Aquatic > Marine > Oceanic | place: Pacific Ocean: Monterey Bay | collected... | reverse complement strand
GCGATTTGGAGAAACTTTGCTTGAAGAAAAATATGATACATATGCTGATGTTGATGTAGTTCTTGAAGAACATACATCGAGCAAAAAAAGTTCAGACATGGCGAGTGTTGCTTCTCTTCTTCTACGCCGCCAAAAGCGCGCTACTATCGGCCCATCAAACGTTGCAGGTGTGGCTCTCTTTTCAAAACTTCAACGCGCCAAAGTTAACCTTAAAGCTCAGCGGGAAGCTGAAGAGTCAAGTTTGTACTACAAACTTTTTATGAAGTACCACAACTCACCGCAGTTGCTCCGTGAGCATGGGAACGTCATAAAATGTATAGACTTTTTAGATCGTAGAAATGGGGTTTCGTCTCTTCGAGAAATTTGCTGGAAAATATTGAAAAAAATACCAAAAACTCGCACGAATGAAGAAGTGCGTTGTATCTATACTATGTTAGACGGTCTCCAATTTTGGAGCATTCTATGCAAGGGTGCATCGAAGTCCGCAAAACTTCGTTTATGCAAAAAAATGATGTTTCACAGACTGCAGGATGGTGAGAGTGGTGGGTATGTATACCGCACTGGAGAAGTAGCAAACGCAGTATATGTATTACTTCAAGGCTGTTTGGGAATTTTTAAGAACACCCATGAAACTGGAATATCTTGCACAAACAAAGCAACAACAACCTTGTCGCCTGGTTCTTGTTTTGGAATGATGTCTGTTTTGAACCCCGCGATATTAAAACGTTCTGAAAGCTGCAAAATTTTAGAAACCTCCATGACGGAGTGTGTGCTAGTACCGGAATGTATATTGATCAAAAAAGAAGATTATAACATTGAGATCGAAGGTGAGATAGAAAATTCCAAATCATTAACACTGTCGCAAATGTACAATGTGCTTCATCGAACTCCTCCGTTTGCCATATGTTGGGATTGGTTTTCAACATATAAGGCCACACCCTACTTCACCTCTGCGACGTTGCCAAAAGGAAGCATTCTGTACCACCAAGGTCACCCATCGCCGGTGCTTTATATTATTGTAAGTGGCACTGTTCGTCTAATGGTAGATCCTCGAATCCATAACGGCAACATGGAAAATGACACCGCTGGTAAGGATGCCGTCACTATCCAAAAACGATTAAAGTATCTCATGTGTGTAAGCGAAGTTAACGGGTACGAAGCGCTTGGACAAAGCTCTTTGTTTCAAAATACTGCGCATCGAGATAGTGTAACTCACGAGCGTGATGACTTAGAAATGTCTATGGCAATATGTGGAACCGAGGTTACTTGTTTGAAGCTGAAAGGCAAGTACAACAAAGCGATCGGGGCTGATACCGTTCGCGCTCTGAGGGACTTGCATCATGTTAGAGCCGCTTTTCATGTACGGCGACTGAACGAATTGATATATTCTAATCGCACCATACATGGTAAATTTGTTGATAAAGAGTCGGTTTCTACCGTCTTTAAGCCCCCAGTATTGTCTCCCGGCATGGTTCATGAGATGAACAAGACCGCCCAAGAGAAGAATAAGGGTTACCCTGGGGAAATGTTTGAATTATCGCATATGCCTATCAGATACGGAAAAGTCTTGGGTGGTGCAGACGATGATTCCATTAAGACGAGAACGAGGTCGTGGCAAACGCCTTTTGGTAAATCTCTGAAGCAATCCACTTCTATTCTTCCTGACCTGGTCGCTGCTTCCAACGCCACATCATCGGTTGTTCAGGAAGAAAGCCCTGAGAAACAGCGACAACGATTGGTCTCTGTTTTTTCGGGTATGGTGGATTGAAGTATGGAACTGTCTGACTGTATGTATGGTTGAGATAACGTGTGTAATGGTTGAAATAAGTATGAAAATTGGTATTATAAGAATAAAGCACGTTCTGTTCGGTTGTTTATTTGGTGCGTGTTGGGAGTTGGGAGGACGACCTGAACCCACACCCCTCTCTCTTTAGTTACCACAGTCTATTCAAGTGTACGCATCCAGACGAGTTGGGATGGACCAGATAGAACACACCGGCAGGATATCGATGAATGTCACTTGGATGTCTGGTGCACGTCAGTAGAAATCATGTCGAAAGGTGCCTACACACCTCTTGGGAACGATGGCTACAGAGAACTTCTTGACTCTGGTACTGGCGCAAAATCGTTGGCAGTTTACATCCGGCGAGCAATTGCATTTGGAGGTGGCACTGTTCTTGATGATGATGCTCTTTTGGAATTTGCCTTTGCGGAGCTTACACGAAGGCGATCTTATGATGACGTTGTATCTGAACTCCGATCTAACTCTATTTCTTGGATAGCTTGGCCAGGCTCGACGACTCCTCCTGCGAGCGTCGAACACACAGGTCGAACGTACGACGATATGGTCTCCGACGTCGTTTCTGTGGCCTCCTGGCGCCCTTGGTCGGAATCGACGCCCGAAGGCGTCATTACCACCTCTTGCGTTAATAGTGATAGTGAGGATAGCCACGCTCATGGAAAATGCGGCGCAAATCAATCTCTCGGCCGAGATCTGAAAAGTGAACAATTCAAAAGTGATGAATATGAAGGCAGTGACGGCAACCCCGTGTCCAAAGAAGTTTGTGGCTCTAGTGCCGTCTCAGAAGTCGAAATGAATGATGTAGACTTGTGCGCGGAGCCATTTGATGATTTCGGTGCATTGGTCGTGACTGCTGAAGTGTGGTCGCCGTCACATTTATTTGGAAACCGTGTGTACAGTCTGGTCCTTCGAAATCCAACTTTCGTGGGTGATGGACGAGGGGACAATTCGATATCACGGGGAATAAGTTTGTTGCAGGGAGACCGCCAGGTTTTGTACGCACATGCAGAGGACATTATGTCAGCCTTCGGAGAGAACGCCAACGCTTTTCTCTTAACACCATCCTTCTACGATTCTGTTCGTATGAATGGGAACCTTATCCCTGTGCTTTTGCAGAATCCATTAGAATTGTTGTCCGCCGTCCCACCACCCGCACCGGCAATGCCTGTCCCGTCCGCACCTCCGGCAGAGAATTTTGCAGGTCTTGTGGACAACAGTGTTCGACCACCGGACCCTACCGTAACCGAGACACTGGTAGATGATAGTATTAGAGACGATGGCTCGGCCTCTGGGGGCGTAGAATCTGAAAATGAAGCGAGTGAGTGCCCCATTTGTATGGAATACATCCAACCAAATGACGCCGCGATGAGATGTGTAGGCGTGAATGGTATACATCACTACTTTCATGCTGGGTGTTTGCGCCGATGGATAAGCAGTGCTGAAGAACGTGGCCAAGTGAGCAACTGTCCAATATGCCGAGGTCGCCTTCAATTTCATGGACGAAGGTTACAAGATTTTTTATCGAATCCAAATTCCGCGGAATTAAGCGTAGACCAAAGAAACTTTTTCCAGACAATATCTGACGGTCTTAGTGGTCGCGACAGTTGGGAAAATATGAACATAGTTGAACAGGCTGCGTATGGCACGGGGTTGTTGGCTGCAGCTGGGACAGGGTTTTTTATGTCCTATTCTGATACGAATACTGGCGTGAACCCATATATTGCTCATGAAGCTTGGGCTTCGCTTCCCCGGGAACATCAATTTGCCGTCGGTATTGGGTGGGTAGGTGGAGTCGTTGCCCGAATTATTCACTCTTCCGTCAAAAGTAAATCTGGCGACGACAAGAAAGATGACGAGTAAAGAGTTGCAATTTCGGCTCTTTTCTTTCTTTTTTCATTCTTTTCTATTTCATCCACGATGACTGGCCCTAGACCGACACCATTACAAAGTTGATCTAGTTCAATCGCGGCTCCGTACATCTCCATGGCCAATATTTCGTTGTAGAGATACTTATCCCGAAGAACCTTTTCTGGACGTTTCAACCTGTTTAATTTCCGTTGGTTCTTGTCGGGAAACTGTTGGCTACTTAGGCCGTATCCGTCAGCGACATTTCGCTGGGAGCTCATCCCAATCAGCTGAATCGCCGAGCATTCAATGCTCAGCGATTCGCCAAAAGAGTGGCGCGAATATGCCAAAGCGGCACTTTTCGTACAAGCGCGCTTATACAATTGAGATAGATATGTTTGGTGACATCTAGGGATAATACTACATTTTTTAGTAGTAATATTTTACTAATCACCCTATCAGTACCGGCACAGTACCTGATTGAATGGAGCTTCGAATGTTAACGTTGGGCTTTTGCAGGCATACAGGGCCAATGCAAGCTTGCGAAAAAAACTGCTACAATTATTTACGTCGCGAAATTAGTATTGAAATACAATCCACCTCCATTCATATTTTTTACCTCTTTCATTGAAACGTGAATAGATATCGTGCATTACTTTGCGGGATGGAGTTGCGTAGATATTGAACCTAACATACTCGACAGGAAATGTTGAGAATTTTTCGTGAATTAAAGTCTTTCTTTTTAATTCTCGTGTGTCCTGGGAAGAATAGCAATCGCCTAGAAGGGTGAAGTGAGAGATGACCTCCCTCTCCGACAAAACCCCATCCTCCATGTACGCTGAGGCTATGGGACACTTGAATCGTGGCACTGAAAACGGTGCAAAAGGAGACTATGGAAAAGCGAATTCGAATTATCTGTTAGGCTTGACTTGTCTCATGGATGCAATCAAAATTGAACCGAGTGGAACTAAAAGAGATACCATGAAAGAGATCATGGCTACATTTTTGAAACGGGCTGAAGTGTTTAAGAGAGCTATTGCAAGGCCTGAAACGGAAAAGAGCATCGACGTCGTCAAGTCTCCAGCCACGAAAGCCCCAACAAGAAACTCTGCCAGACGTATGATATTCTCAAAAACGGGAGTAACCATTGCTCATACAAAAACGTCGCCCTCTTTGAGAAAAACGCCTTTTGTTATAGATATTCCTAAACGTGAGCCTGAAGCAAAAATGAACGAAGTCGTGAAGTGGGTAGCTCCAGTGTCTACGCCAAATCAAAACACTGTTAAAGTTATTGGTAAGGTTAATATGGCCGAAGGAAAAAACGATGAAAATAATGACGAAGAGGCCGATGAAGATAACTTTCAACTCCCAGCTGTTACTAGTCCATTAGCGCGAGCTGAAGAAAACAGCGCTATGCCCACACCACCACCATCAATGTATACAGCTGAACATTGCCTCGAGGAAAAAAGTAGCGATGCGGAGAGTTTCGACACGGCCAAGATCGGAGTCGTAGAAGAGACTGTTAAGGCTGCAGTCGTAGAAGAGACTGTTAAGGCCGCAGTCGTAGAAAAGACCGTTAAGGCCGCAGTCGTAGAAAAGACTGTTAAGGCTGCAGTCGCAGAAGAGACTGTTAAGGCCACCGTCGTAGAAGAGACTGTTAAGGCCACCGTCGCAGAAGAGACTGTTAAGGCCACCGTCGTAGAAGAGACCGTTAAGGCCACCGTCGCAGAAGAGACTGTTAAGGCCAAAGTCGTTGAAGAGACCGTTAAGGATAAAGTCGTAAGCGAACTTGCAACTTTTGAAGAGCGTCCTGCCTCACCAATTGACGCCACTAATGTTTTGTACCATGAGAAGTCGTCGCATGTTACAAGAGCCATTTCGGATGACGAAATATTTGCTCAACTTATGGGTGCGGTGACGAAGGGTGACAAAAGCTCCAAAGTATTGCCCAATGCAGACATTGTATGGACGGATATACCAAATGGCAAGAAGAACGAAGGTGTCGTTCTCAATCCTCAAAAAAAGAAATACGCCGCAAAGAAAAGTGACCAACATAGAGTGGTAGAGATTGTGAATAAAGGAAAACCCAAAACCCCACTGCAGAGAGCCGTAGAAATGAGAAGTGCTAAATTATCGACACCGAAAACGCCAGAACGCTTACGCCATATTTTGAATGCTTCAGAACACCGACAAGGTACAAAATCTGATGTAAAATCTCCTGTTCGTGCGAACTCATCCCGTCATAAATCATCGCCATTTTCTCCTGGAAAACCAATGCGGTTTTCATCATCTGAGTGCAAACGAAATCCAAAAAAGTTAGTGTCTTCGCCAAGCAGGGGTACCAATTCAAGGCGTTCTGGAGGAAAACGTAATTCAGATGAAAACCTCGCCCGCAAAGAGTTTGAAGATTCTGTAGAATCTGAAATCATGAACAGTAATCCGGGTGTTGCGTGGGAAGATGTCTCAGGACTGAAGTGTGCAAAGCAATCTCTTCAAGAGGCTGTGATACTTCCTATGCTTCGCCCCGATATTTTTAACGGTATTCGTGCGCCCTCCAAAGGTGTTCTTTTGTACGGCCCCCCTGGGACTGGTAAAACGTTGCTGGCCAAAGCCGTGGCCACCGAATCAAATGCGACATTTTTTTCTATTTCAGCATCTTCTTTGACAAGCAAGTGGGTTGGTGAATCTTCAAAGCTTGTTCGTGCCTTGTTCAGTCTTGCCAGCAAGAAGGCTCCTTCTGTTGTTTTTATTGATGAAATAGATAGCGTTCTTTCGGCAAGATCAGGCGGAGAGCACCAAGCAAGCAGACAATTAAAGACTGAGTTTTTAGTTCAATTTGATGGAGCGCGAGAAGTAGAACGAAAAGGTCACGTTTTGTTCATAGGGGCAACCAACCGCCCGTGGGATCTCGATGAAGCTGTAATAAGGCGACTAAGCAAGCGAGTATACATACCACTGCCCGACAGTACTGGGAGAAACGAGATTATTAGGCGTCTCATGGATGGCCAATCGAGTCTATCTGAAATGGAATGGGATGATGTGGTAAGTATGACGGAAGGTTACAGCGGTAGCGACTTGAAGGCAGTTTGCCACGAAGCTGCTCTCGGTCCGATTCGAGGGTTGGGGATGCAAATCGCGAATGTTTCTGCCGATGCGTTGCCGCCAGTTACGGTTGTCGACTTTCAAGATGCCATCAAGCAAATTAGACCTAGTGTGGCGAATGACTCATTATACGAAAAATGGACCTCGGAATTTGGCACACGATGAAGTATAATTGCCGAATATGGTACGAATATGACGTACACGAAGAAGCGCGCTCAACCCGTATTAGTAAAGAAGAAATTTATTCAGCATAATGTATGAGTCTATTCATTAATTACAGTACCAAGTGGTACTGTACAGTACTAATAACCCTGTATCATGTCACAGAGCTGCCATTCGACCAGGTCGCATTAACACTTCTTGCTTCGTAGTTGCTAACAAATCTGCGCCAAAATTAAAAAAATGAGCAGTAGCAGTCCCTCTCGAAGCACGAGATATGCTGGTTTCATAAAACGCCAGAAACCATTCATCCACCTTAAAAGGTCGATGAAAGTGTATGGTATGATCCAAACTGGCACTAAAGCCATTGACTTCGTCTCCGCGCCCACTGAGCTCGTGCGGCTGACGACATACCGTAACCATTCCATGATCACTTAAAAACGAAAACACGGCCATGTGGAGGCTCATCAAACCGGAAGGTAACTTTTTCTTGTGCCGCGTCCATTGCAAAAGCCAGCGATGCCCACGCGCGATAGTAACGCGTTCAATATTTCCGGTCATACTGTCCCTTATTATTTCAGCGCCAGACGCGATCATTTTATCGGGCAATGGAAGGTCCGAAAAGCGTCTGAAACGGGAGATGGTATTTTTCCTATTGTATTGCACTACCGGATCGTGAAAAAAATGCCGCAGTACGACCATCAATTCCTCAGGTGGCGTTTGGTACTCCCCCCCCCGCTTGGCCTTGCCGAGCAAATTGAGTAGTCAGAGTAAATATTGTCCTGTTACCTTGTGACGCAGTGACACGGCGCGTACAAAAGCTTCTGCCAGAATGTAATCTTTCGACGTCGTACATAATTATCGTCCGTGAATCTCCAGCTATCAAAAAGTAAGAATGGAGTGAGTTAGGAATAAAACCCTCGGGAACTGTACCCGCAGCAGCAAGAAGCGATTGGGCAATAATCTGACCACCAAACAACCGGCGCCATATCGTGGGAATCCCGTTCCCCGTAAACACGTCACAGTTGGCGACTTGTGTTAGCTGCAAGTGTTCGTCCAACCCTTTGTGAGGCGTGAGATCTGCGACGGGGTTATCGGGGACAAGGGCCATTAGTCGCTCGGTGTCACAGACAGTTGTGAAGGTCCGTCGCACTCGCACGCCCACACGCGTGCTTATGAAGACTGGCCATTCCTGGTCAAACATGAGCTGCGTCAGTAGGTGGATAGATGTTGGCTCCTCAACCAAGCGTGGGGAGTGGGGAGCTATGGTCCGGGCGGTACAGCGACACAGTAGCACAGTAGCTGAATACACACACACTAGTACTGTAGACTGTAGACGACAACGACTAAGATTTTAGTCTAACCACTAATACCACCGCAATGACAATGACGGAGTGCGCGAATGTGATGATCCAAAGTGTGCGTGCCGTGTAAAGAGACGAGTAGGTAGGGTAGAACAGACTGTTCTTTACCTTTCGCACTTGCTATATTCGAACTTTTTTCTGTCAGGTTCCTTTACACCCGTGATTGAAGACGACAATTGAAATGGCAAACGCAACGAACGACATTGACATTGAAGCTGGTGACGGGGCGGAAAATACAACCCTGTTGCAGAAGAAGGAAAGTTCCTTCTACTCTGATCCTGCTGAGCAGGAAAAACCGTACAACATCCGCGGCGACGGTGTCGGTGTTTTCGTTTGCTGTTTGTGCTGCTTCAAATCTCAAACTAGAAAAAAGGTTTATTTCCCCGAACCGCGCAGTGTTACTGATGGTCTATTTGCCGTTCTCTGGGCTTTAACCTTTCTTGCTGGACTCGTTGTGTTTCTCCGGGATTTGACGAGTATTTCTCCAAAAACACTAGCCAAGGATATCAAATTGACCACAACATTCATGACCGACAAACAAAGATCGTCCTGGTTCAATCTCTTCGCGTGTGCTCTAATGACTTGTGTGGTGTCTCTTATTATAGCGTACGTCAACATACGCTACGCCACTCGAGGCTTCGTACGTTTTGAATTTACCTCTTGACCCTACCTTAACTCGCCTAACCCTCATCCTACACCCTTTTTATTTCACATCAGGTCCAATTCTGCGGCCTATCTTGCTTGGCTTTTATAATTGCCATGACAGTGATGTCTCAGAATCCTTGGATGCTTATTTTCATCGCAATGATTTCATTTTTTATGTATGCGCTGCGCAAAAAACTGCCGTTATCGATTGAAGTGATCCGCGCCTCCATGGAGGCTGTTTGGGCCCATAAAGCTGTCTTGATCTTGCCGATGTTTTCGATGATGTTTCACACAGTTTGGCTCGGGTTGTGCTTACTGGTGTACGCTCGCTTACACTCATTTAATTGGCACGAGTCAGATGAAAAAGTTGGACAATACTTTGCATGTTTATTCGGTCTCTTTTTTTATTGGATATGGACTGCCGAACTTGTGCGGTACTTGGTTGATTATGTTACGTCGAGCGTGGTGGCAAGTTGGGTCTGTTTCGATACAACCATTGCAAGTCGACGAGACAAAGTTGTTGATGAAGAACACAAATTCCAAGCAAATTATCCAACAACTTCGGCGTTTCGCTTCGCCTTTTTCCATAATCTAGGAACTATTGCTTTGGCTTCATTGGTTATAGCTGCTATTGAAACGTTGAAATTTATCGTGGAAATCTTCGGGAGAGATAATGACGGACGCGAAACTTGCGTTGCTTGCATAATCAAAATGCTACTGAATTGTATCAAAGATCAGCTCGACTATATGAACAAGTATGTAATTACGTACTGTGCCATCTTCAATACCTCGTTTTGCCGAGGAACTCAGGAGTTTCAGTATCTTATGCAAGAGTCTGGGTTCGGGTTTACGTCCTTTTTTCAAGATGAAGTCACTGGTATTGTTGTCATGGGTGCCGCTGTCACCATTGGAATGGTCACAGCAGCCATGACGATGTCAGTGGGTGTTTTATTCTTTGGAATCGTTAGGTATTCCACGGTAGGAGTGATGGCATTTGTTTTTGGGACAGTTGTCTCTTTAGGAGCTCTTGGGGTCGTCAAATCAGCAGTGACATCCTTGTTTATTTGTTTGGTGGCTCCAGAAACGAGCCCAGTATTTGAAGAGAATCATCCCGAGAGTTATGCTCGCTTGTCTACAGCTTTTAAATCTGGAAATGATGCAACGCGGGAATTCTTCTCTTGGCTCCCACCTTGCTTTTGTGTCTGTTTCTAAGAGAAGAAAAAAACTTCGTATCCTATATCGTAGAAATAAAATTACATAAAACCCCGAATGAATGTGTGTTTAGATTTTGTACGTACGTGCGTACGTACTCAGTACGATACGAAGGCATTCACATGAGTGTCCCTTTTTCTTGTGTATGATATGATATGATATTTTCTACATACATATGATAGATCAAGTGTTTTACACTAATAATCGTCATCGTCGTCGTCGTCGAGAATGACAACGCGGGGTCGCTTCGATGGTCCGGACGATGATGCGGCTGTTTTCCTCTTTCCTGGTGCATCCGTGGCGCTATCATCACTCGATTCAGAATATGATGAAACATCCTCTGCCCCAGTTTCGTACTCAACATCGTCACAAATAAAGCCGTCTAAGTCTTCGTCTTCTTCCTCCTCGTTGTCATCACTGTGGCTATCCACAAGTGACTCATCGTCTTCATCTTCCGAGGAGTCGCCAAAATATGTGACCACTTGTAGCTTTAAAAACAATTCAGACGAATCAACATCACACACGTGGAAAGAATCGGCTGAATGAATAACGTCATCACGAGCCTGATACACGTACACCCCAAACCGAGTAATGGTATCCCCATTTTCATCCACGGCAGGGACGTCAGTAAAATTGAAGGTAGCACGTCCTCGCATGGCTCGCGCTTCCGTCGTCGCAAGGTGTACACGATGGTCGCTCTCCCCGTCACTGTTGTTTACCAGACATGCTCGGAGTAAGTATTCATCATAAGTGTCATCCACTAACTCCATATCATCCGAGCTCAATAAAATCGGTCGTCCACCGTCCATTACTTCGTCTTCTTCCATTGAAATAACAGCCACACCAAACGTTAAGTCTCCCCCCGTTCTAAAGCGCTGTGGAAAACTGGTAAATGCGAAGGACCAATGGTGATGCTCCATCCCATCGACAAAATCTGTCCGAACTAACCTCGTGAGTACACGATCTGGATGGACTGGCTCATTTTCCACGAAACGGGTTAATGGTGTCGCTTCGTTGGGAGCACTAGCCGTCGCGGCCACGATGCCACCAGAACCTCCTTCTCGGCTACGCAAAGTCAACTGCTCGGCCTCGAACATCTCGGTACGGTCAGCTTCCTGTTTCAAAATTTCCTCTCCGTATATCCTCTTTATCATGTTCCACAGAGTGATGTTGATATTAAAAGAGTTTCCGGTAACTTTGAAAGGGGCTCTACACGTTGGGCACAGTGCACGCGAACTATGTCGAGCGCTGCCTTCGGGGTTAGTCACGTTCACGGAGAATATGAGACAGTAACGACAGAAGGAGTGCCCGCATAGTAACGTATATGGTTTGAAGAGAGTCTCCGTGCAGATAGGGCATTTCAACTCGTCCACAACGTATTGCTTCTGTTCCTCCGACAAAGAGGAGATGATAGGTTTAGGCATTTCGTCTTTTGCCTCCGGCAACGTTGCCTCAGCACTTGCCTTCGGATCGACCTCCTTCTCCATAACCTCCGATGGGCAGACCACGTTCTCCTTTCCGTCAGAATCCATTAGGTGAAGCCGAAAAGGGGCGCACTCGCCAAGCAATCCTGGACGCTTGAATCACCTCGGTGGCCTTTTAAGAAGCACTATTGGTTTTTCGTGGAGTATTTAAGAGGAGCAATATTGTGCCACCTGGCTCCACGAACACGCAGGCATCTCCGAATTTCAATTTGAGATAACATAGATAGACGACGATTATTATTAGATTATTGTCTTTTTTGATTTGTCATGTTCTGATGTTTTCAAATGTACTCTCGTACCTCGTACACGTCACGATCGGAACAGTACACTGCTGCAATACTACACAGCACAGCACAGCATCTAATCGTCCTTTGTCTTTCACTCGACTTTATCCTCCCTCACTCCAACCTTCTTCCCTCGACGGACGGCCAGTTCAGTGGAAGTCCAGTTCGATGTGTTAACGCACACCAAAAACGATTATGCAGTCGAGCGTCCATTACACCGCAGCTTGTAAGCAGCACTGAACAAGGATGATCTTGAATATATCCGACGAGATAAGCTGCCCCAATCAAAATGAATCATGGCTGTCATAAGCGTAAAAGGGATACTGAAAGCTCGAGTGTGCCGACTTCGGTGGCGGCGGTGAGAGAAAAGTTCGCAATCGTTGAGCACATTCGACGGTATAAGACTCCGAAGGGAAACAGCGAAATTGCTTGCATGCATGGGTTTGCAACGAAACAAATGTGTGCTGATATCATCGCATTGTGCGAGGAAGAAGGATTTCGGGTCGAAACTGGCGAGTACGAACAGGCAACAGTAGACGTAGAAGTCGACTCATTCCCCCGGCTAAAACGCTGGCTGCTCCGACACGATTTAGTACACGCTCTTCGCGAAAACATACACACTGCAACCGGAAAAAACATTTGTGCGTTCGACGACGTATTCGTTGTTAAATACGATGCGAACGAGCAACGAGATTTGGTCCGACATTATGATGCTGCTGACGTGTCGTTTATGTTGGCTTTGTCAGAGCGGAATTCATATGCGGGAGGCGGGACTTGGTTTGATTCCCTCGAGGACTGTGTGCACTTGGATGTAGGGGAGTTGATCGTCTTTGATGCTGGGCTGTACCACTCAGGAATGCCTATTTCCAAGGGGCTGCGGTATTTGTTGGTTGGGTTTTGCTACACTCGGGTGTCTGCTACTCGTGAAGATGTTGGTAATTTGAGTTTGTCACTGGAAAAGATTCAGGGTAACAAGAACCGTTTTGAAGCTTGGAAAATTGATGGGATCTCGGAGAGACACTCGTGGAAAGAGATGGAAGATGCCGTTTCTGATCTATTGCAACGGCTCGACTCGCACCCCTCGTCGCCTACATCTTGTTGGGTTGGCTGTTCAGAATATACCAAAGTAGGAACCGTTGAACATTTTGCCCAAAAAGCCTTTTGGTATCACATGAACAGGCTTGGGATGAAACCATCCCCAAACGCTGGTGCGGAGATTTGGGTCCAACGGATCGATTGCAAGTCTGGTATTCAAGGCGATACGATCCCTTGGCATCGAGACAAAGATGAAGTAGCGTTTGCAAATGGACGTGGTGTCAAGTTTCCTGCGGTAGCAACAGTAACATATATTTCGAATGGCGGATTGCCGACGGTTGTTTTCGACATGAATGGGACCATAATTTGTTTTCCTCGTCGAGGAAACCACCTTGCGTTTTCTGGCGAACTCCTCCATGGCTGCCCAAGCTGTTTTCGAAAATTTGATATTTTTGGGGATGGTTCGATATGGAAGCAGGAAGATTCCATGCGAATCACTCTGTTAGTAAATATGTGGCCAGATAGCCCCCCTGATCGATCTACATTTTTGCCAAAATCACCACGGAGGGAAATGTGCACAAAACTGGCACATAACGGGGAGACGCTCGAGATGCGTTATGCATATGTCAAGGAGGTTTCAGTAAACCACGTGAGTCTATCGACGAAGAAGTTAAAAAATGATAGCGCGACTGCACCGATCAAATCACCCGAAGACATTTTGAACCAGAAAGGAATTGCCAAAGCCTTTAGAAGAAGCTGTCGATCAGGCGCCGATCGGAGCGACGTCTTCATACTCGTTCCTAAGATTGCATACTAACCTGTGCATTATAACATATGTACCTAACGAACCCTACATATTCTACGAATATAATATTAATATAAAACAATTAAAGAATTTAAACTACACCTGATATGAAGATTTTGAACTTTTAAATATACTAATATCAGCTGTCACGTTGGTGGCAGTGTTTACTTTTATTTTACAACAAAACAAATGTACGTATGTAATTTACTTCCCCAAGCCTTCTCTTTCATTAACTTGTGTACGTCCTGCCATATATAATTATATAATTTCTTTTAACGAAGAAGACTCACTGAAGCAACATTGCACTATTCGTCCTTCTGCTCTTTTAACTCACGAAAACCATGGCTACATTCGGCTCCATAGATGACGCACGTGAAGGTCAATAGTCCAAAAACGATCGGGTCAGAGACATCAATGGCGCGATGTGCTGGCACAAAGCTTGAAAATAAATTATTTGTTATGTGCAAAAAAATGACGTTCCAGACATTGTTCGTCAACAAAAATTGTAAAGAATAAAACATTCCACACAAAAAGGCGAACGAGCACTGTAAAACGACGTAACTAAATGCAAAACGCCCAGAAAAAATATTGGCTGCGTGTATCAATCCAAAAATGGTAGACGCACCAAGAACTGCATAGTCTGCTCGTTTAAATCGGTTTCTAAAAATCGGCACCATGGTAACTCGAAAGATGAATTCTTCTTTTATAGGATGAAACAGCAGCATGCTGCCTGCACGCGTGTAATCGATCATACTGGCAGAAGGAAGCAGCTCCCCACCGTTGGCGTAATTCTCGGCAGCAGTCCGGTTAAGAAAGTAATTGTCTAAGCCATAATAGGACCAACTACCGACATAATAGTGCTGGTACAGGCACAACACAATAAAAGACAGGGCGTGAAGAGCGCCAATGTTCCTAGCTGCCTGGCTGAGATAATGACCATTCGTTGCATAAGATTTTAATTTATTTTCCGTGTGTCCTTTAGGTCTATTCCGCCCAAAGGAGCAACACCCTATATGGTCAAGTGCTCCTTCTATGGTTGGAATGCCAAAATAGTATGAGTACCTCACTATTAAATAACCAATAAGTAATGCACAATCAAAACAGGCGAACGAAAATTTTATAAATTGACGGTTGTTGTCAAAGTCAAGGATGGCATCGAAGTGACGGATTGCAAATGCCTCAAAACCAAACGACAGTGCTTGGAGTAGGGCAGTTTCGAAAATGAGGAAGGAAAGCTCCACTGCAAGAATTCCTTCTTTGGGAATCCCGTCCATCGTTCGTGTCCGACGAAATGATTCTACTTTGCTTAATTGAAAACACGGTTATTTCTGCGAACGGTTTGTGCGTATCTGTGCGCGATTGGTCCAGGGAACCGGTTGGGAACAGGACAGTCATTGCGGTAGGTAGTCAACATGTGCGCGCCGAAATATAAAAAGATAACTATGTATTCTTATTCTTGTATGTAGATATGTAGATGCTGGTCGTAATTCTGTCCCTATGAGGCATGCATGAGGTGATTCTGCGATTCTGCTGATAATAATCGAATTACTACTTACGTACAGTCGTTTTGTGCGATGCTGCCTGAATCCACATTTTGTCTTTCTTCGTTTTTGAAGTGACGTGCTACTTCCAGGATGATTTGGAAGACGCACTGTCACATGCTGGGTCTTTTGTGTGCGATAAAACTTTTCGCGCCCCATTTATTACATGACGGTATTTGCTAAAGACGCGTACTCCGCCTATATTGCATGACCACATTGCGAAAGACACACGTGCAGTCTGCCCACGTTTTCACCAACGGTGTTTCTGTGTCGGCTTTGTTATCAGAGGTACATGCGTTCATCAAGTGCCTGAGCCGACCGCCAAAGGTAACACGGAAATCGTGGTCTTCTAGAGTGAGCTATTTACACAAGCGCGCGAGGGACTTCGTCATTGAAATCGTCTTATTGTTAACTGGAGTTCGCAAGTCTTTTCTATACGACCATGGAGGGTTTTCGGCCAAGGAGCTGGAAGAGCTAGTGACCCGAACCGATCTTTGCAATCGTAACGCTGGGTCGACCCCACGGTTGATTATTCTTCTACTCCAAGAAAGTATTTTTGTACTGAACGCCAATGACATTGGGAGCATCCCCACAAGCTTTACAGAATGGGAGCAAAACCCTGCGTTCGTGAACGTAGCACGAAACTTGAAGTCGCCGTCGGTGTTACCTGACGACCACAGCTTTGTTCAAGCGTGCCGTGAGGAATTTCAAACCATTATTACCTTTCTGGTTGAATCAGCAAGGGCATGTCCAAAGAAGGCATTATTTTTGTATTCGCTACCATTAGATCAGGACAATCCATCGACCACTGGCTTCATGGTTCCTTTACAAGGGCTTCTTTTGGAGTACCCCGTAGTATTCTGTGTCGCCGATGCCCAAGAGTACCCGGAAGGTAATTGTTTGGGACACGAGCCAATGTACCGATATCAAGTCATTGTAGACGTTGCGTCAGAAACTGCCTCTGTAAGTTTTCCATGTGTCTCGTTTTCATCGCCTGTAAATATTGTGGACAGTCGTATTGAAAGCAATGTATGCTTCATACTTTCGTCCTTTCAAGAAAGAATAGAGAACGCTATCTCCATTTTTCCAAAGATCATCATGGATGGTCGAGTGGTGAAATCGCAAGTTAGTCTTCCCAGTGTTGGAATTTGACGCTCATCCAAATTGAAGTCGGGAAGAGATGGGCGAAGTGAATAGAAGTGAAAGGAGTGTTAGAGAATTGATAATAATATTGACAGAAGCTTGGCGGTGCCGAAACTGTTCCTCTTGAATTTACTCTACACTTGATCGTAGTATATAAATTTATCATACTACTACTATGATATGATATATCATACCTTACGTCAAAAAGCACATGAAAGAAAATAATTATATAAAAGCGTCAAGGGCTTGAAGGCAGAAGTAACAAATCCTGCACATAAACAGGCTTTTAACTCACTTATCTCTGATTTAAAAAAGAAAAATCCGAAATGGAGCAGGACCTCAGTCGATGATCATGATTTAACTGCAAGGACTCTATTTATGGAAGAGAATACTGATGAAGAATTGTGATTTTTACAACAGACACTTGTTTAATATGATATCATATAATACAACCATTATATGTCATATTAGTTTTATGTCATACGTATGATACCTTAAGTTAATACAGTATGATATAATCATCGTCAATATAAAACGTGAATTAGTAGTAGTGTGTACAAAAGACTAATGATGAAATACAAAATTTCGTCAAACTAACAACAAACACCTTGTCGCGCTTCTTATTATATGCCGGCAAAATGCATTATGGTACTGGTAGTGCTGTTCGGCTTCACCATGTTCCTTTGTTGTTGCTATTATAAGATGACAGAGAAGCCCAGCTACTCCCACCACCAAATCCACCCAATGGCAAAGTATCAGCGGAGTCCAGAAACCCAAATGAAAATGGTTCAGAAGAATCACCCAAGCCTCCTAGAGACGCCGGAAATAATGGCGCGGTAACATTCGTGGAAGGTACAGTTCCCGCCAATCCATCGAAGGGCACAGCTACATTCTTTGCAGGTAATGTATTATCGCCGTCTAATAGTCTTCCAAGTTCGGTCGCTTTGTCGCTATACTCTTTGGCCAATTGGAAATGCGCGTTACTAATCCCACTATAAGCTCTTTTCTTGGCAGCTACATCCCCCAACTGACTCCACAGGCCCAGCGCTTTTGAGTGGAAAGCCAATGCGTCGTTGTATTCTTCTAGATTTTCCGAAATGAGGGCGATATTTCCATACGCCACTGCTTCGCCGGTTGTGTCGCCGATACTTCTCGCCGTTTCTGCATGCTTTGTATGATACTCAAGGGCACCAATATCGTTACCGGCTAAGCCAAAAGCATTGCCGAGATGCCCATATGCAGCAGACTCAAATTCTTTGTTCCCGACATTTTGAGCAGCCGAAACGATGTAGGTATAGTCACGAATGGCATCGTGATAATTCGATTCGCTATACATTTTGAAGTTGGCGTCATTCAACAAGGCACCAATATCCTCCTCGACTTGCAACGGTAGCATCCCCGGCGGCACTGTAGGCTTTTGTCCCCATGACGATTGTAGTTGTTGCTGCTGCAGCTGCTGCTGCTGTTCGAGTGGGACATTCCACATAGGATTCGGTGAATTCTGGATCATACCGTTGGTAGGAAGTTTTGGCGGAGAACCCTTCGCACCAGCCCGTGCATTGTCTGCCATGTTCTGTCCATCCCTTTTGTCATGGGAAGCTGCAATCCCCCAACCGACAACAGAGGCAGATTTGGGCGATATGGCCTGCTGCCTTTTTTCCGTGAATTCCCGCCGCTTCTTGGACGCTTCGACTTCAGCCCGATTTTTTTCTTCCGCCTCCCATCTCTTTCTCGCCTCCATTTCCTGACGTGCCGATTCCTCGGCCTCTCTACGCTTCCTCGCTTCTACTTTCTGTCGAGCCTTTGCTTCGGCGTCCCGCTTCTTCTTGGCGTCTAATTCTCTTCGAGCGATTTCCTCTGCTTCCCGCCGCTTCTTCAACGCCGCAACTTCTCGCGCCTTCGCCTCTGCAGTTCTCTTTTGTTTCTCAATCTCCAGCTTTGCGCGTCGTTCTTTTTCTTTTTTCTTCCTCTCCTCTTCCTCCTCTCTCATTTTTTTTTCAGCCTCTTGCCGACGTTTGGCGCCTTCGTCCATTTTCTTTTTCTTTTTTTTCTTTTTTCTTGCCTTTTTTTCTTCTTCATCCGCAAGCTCGTTCAAAAGTTCTTCTTCCTTCCTTCGTGCTTCGTTCTCCAACTCCTCAAGCTGCTCCAAGGTGTATGGGAGTCCTAGCGCCTTCGTTATTTTTATTGATCGTGCCTTGAACTCCGCTGCTTGCTTTGCATTTCCCAATCCGTTATAGGCATTTCCAATGGCGCTGTACGCTTTGCTTTCCGCAGAACGGTCCTTCAACTTTTGTGCCACAACCAAGTGCTTGAGATGGTACTCCAGTGCTTCCTTAAACTTACTCAGACCAAGATACGCGTTTCCAATACCATAATAGGCGCGCCCAAGATTCTCTGAAGCTTCACTCGATGCTTTGTAGGCATTTTCCTTCGCGATATCGACCGCCTTTAGACTGTATTCTAACGCTTTGGCGAACTCCCCCAGGTTTTGATGTGCATGACCGATGCCGCTGTACGCTCTTCCCAAATTTTCTTTCCCTTCCCCAGCTATTTCAGGCACTTTTTCCACCACCTTCAAATATTTCTGGTGCATTTCCAAGGCCTTTTCAAACTCTTCAAGGTTTTCATACGTTATGCCGATGTTCCCATATGCAATACCTTCTCCGCTCAAATCTTCCCGCTTGACTGCAATGGACAGTCTCTTCTTGTGATAGCGCAATGCTTCGCTAAAATTTCCGAGAGAGTTCTGGGCATTGCCTATTCCACTGTAGGCCTTACCTTCCAAATCGGGGTCCCCTAGCTGTATGGAGATGTCTAAATCCAGCAAGTGGTGCTGCAGAGCATCTTTGTAATTTCCCATGCGCGAAAATACGTTTCCAATGCATCCATACGCAGACCCTTCGCTCGCAAGATCCCCACGTTGCTTTGCAATGGCTAAATCTTTTTTGTGACATGCCAGTGCTTCCTGGTAGTACCCTAACTTTTTTTGTACGAGGCCAAGGCTGCTCCACGATCGTCCTTCGCTGGCCAAGTCGCCACGTATTGCCGCATTGTCCAATGCTTTGGTGTGAAATTTAATGGCCATGTCATATTTTCCGAGTCGTTCATATGCATTTCCAATATTGTCCAACGCCGCCCCTTCCTGCGAACTGTCGCCGAGTTTTATAGCAATATCTAAGGCAAACATGAACGCCTTCAAAGATTCTTCATAATTCCCCATGTTATCGTGTGCCAACCCAATTCCACCGTAGGCTTTCCCTTGCCCTAAAGTATCGTTCATTTTTTTGGCAACAACCAGCCTCTTCTCGTGGTGCTCCAAGGCCGAGATATCGTTTCCCATGCTGTTATAAGTGTCTGCTATATTTCCCAGTGCTCGGCCTTCGCCATCGATGTCACCTTGCTTTCGTGTGATTTTTAAGTGGTTCAAATGGCATGATAGAGCGTCTTCAAAATTTCCCAATCGCTCGTGCGTGTTGCCCAAATTTCCCCAAGCAACACCCTCTCCCGAAGCATTCCCAAGCTTTTGCGTGATCGCCAATGCCTTCCGGTGCGACTCTAGTGCCTCTTTGCACTTTCTCATGCGATAGTACGCATACCCAATCCCACTATAAGCCTCGCCTTCTCCCGCTAAATCGCCCAACTTCTTCGCTATGTTCAAGTATTTGGTAACATATTTCAAAGCGTCCTCGTACTTCCTCATCCTGTAATAGGAATAGCCTATATCGCTGTAAGCCCGGCCTTGGCCAGAAAGGTCGGACAAACTGATGGCTGTTCTCAGATAGTTCTTGTGAAATTCCAATGCTTCTTTGTCACGGCCCATAGACTTGTATGCGGAACCAATTCCCGCGTAGGCGACGCCTTCTCCCACAAGATCGTCTCCTACTTTTACGACGGCTTCCAAGGCTTTCACGTACCACCTCAAAGATTCCCTGTTGTTGCCTAAACTACCGTGAGCATTGCCTATGCCTGAATATGATGCCCCTTCAAGCTGCTTGCTCCCAGTTTCTTTAGCGTAAGTCAAAATGCGAAAGTAATACTCCATAGCGCCTTTGAAATCATTGCAATTCTGTTTCTCCGTCGCCCGCTCAATTAAAGCAACAGCCTCGTCTTTTGAAAGCGAATAGCATTCTGTGTCGTCAAGTGCGGCACTCATCTCGTTGGAAAACGCGAGACTATCCGGATCACTGGAGTAAAAATAGCTGTGGGTACTAACGCTGGAAAGTTAGTGAGACGCCAACAGAAATCTAACTACTCTAAAATGACCGATGAACGCATTCAATGGCACCCCAGGCTGACAGGTTGATCGCGCCTTCACTTCATTCATTTTCTGTAAGCGAGGTTAGAATCATACGTCGTACCATTAAACATGCATGCCATGCCGCCACGTAGATTGTATGTACATTTCCTGATCACTCAAAAGACAATCTCCGAGCCCTCGTCCCGACTCCCGGTACCTGTATTATACTACAGAAGTCTGTATTAGTAATTGTAATACTCTCCCAACCATCCACTCAAATGTGTACAATAATATTACAAGACATCACCACCATACCATCGATACAGTACAACCACGATCACGGGGCGGGGGTGGTAGATGGTAGATAGAAGTATAGAAGTCCGTCATCCATGGCTGATCATTCGTTGTTCTCTCTGTCTGCATCCACCTAAGGTCCTGTTATGTGCGGCGGGTGTGGAAGAGGGCAAGTTGGCCACGTTTACGAAAGCTAATGTTGAAATCGCAAACAGGCATTGTCGAAGGCCAACACCAAACAATCCTCGCTGATGGCGTTCTCTCGTTGTATTCGCGCTGCCAGTCGTGCCGACCTGACCAGTTGCACCGCACGCTTGGTGCCACGCCGTTCGTTTGCGGTGGTTGTAGGCACAGATGCAGCGTCTTCAAAGGTAGAGTTCCAGCAATTGCTGGAAACGCGCCGATCGCACTTCAACGGTCTGTACGACAGAGCAAAGAGCGAGACGTTGCCGTGGCGATACACCGGGGCCATGATTGTATGCCGCACACCCGTACTTACGCCGACCCTGGAACCGTGGGAAGAAAAATATTTTGCGTTGGATGAGAAAAGGGAGACTGGGCGCTTGAGTAACTACGAAAAGTTAGTTTGGCCTAGTTACCAAGATGAAGATAGAGAATTTTTGGAAGCCGACAACAGTAATGATGGTACGGCCTCGGAGAATGCTGCCGATGAAGTCACAGAGGCGACAAGCTCAAATATACATGATGTTCCAGATATCGACAAGAAAAGTTTAAGCATCGAGGAACTCTTGAGGGAGGATGCGGCGTTTGACGCAGAAGAATGGGATCGTGAGTGGGACGATAATCGTGATGACGCTGAAGGACAGGAAGAAGACGAGTCGGCCTTGGATGGAGACGGTCTGGCGCCGCGAATCACTGAAGCTGACAAGACGAATGACCGCACAACCGTTAACCGTCGTCTGACGGATAACCTGTATTTACTTGTGAAAAGCAAGAAGTGGAGGGAAGGAGAAAGTCCCTGGCATTTTCCCCAAGGTGGAAAAGAGGCGAGTGACTCTAACCTAAAGGAAACTGCCATTCGTGAATTAGGAGAAGAGTGTGGTACGTGGATGCAAGAGGCTATGTATCCTGTGGGGAATGGGCCCTGCGGCTTTCATGTTTGCGAATTTCCCGAGGGCCATAAACATACGACTGGTTATTTTGGCGAAAAGGTTTTTTTTTTCAAGTCTCAAGTGTTTGGCATCGAAGACCCTGTCATAGCTTTAAATAATAGCGAGGTCGAAGAGTTTGCATGGGTGTCAAGAGACGAGCTAGGTGCTTACATAGAAGACGAATCATTGCTGGAGTATTTCGAGGTCATGTTGGCATGAAAATTGACGAGGTCACATTTCCATCCATCATTTGACCCTGCTGCTACAACAGTGCCTGCCCGTTCACTCGCGTGTGTAGGGATATGCAAAGGCATTTTGAAATGGTTTTTAAATTATTCAATTACTACGAATCTATCTATCTCTCCTCTTTCTTCTTTGTCTTCTAACTTGGTTCAAATTTACATCGAAAAGTTCACTTCGCTACCACCATCACTGGCATCATCGGAAGAATCTATGGTCGTTGCTACCATCATCTTTTGTTGCACGACACGTAATTGCTTCTCGGCGCCGTCTATGATCGGCGCATACCCAATTTGTGTCGCCATCTCCAAAGATTGATTTAGAAAATCTATCGCCTCATCGAATCTTTCCAGCGAAAGATATGAAAAGGATAGGTTATACGTGATAGAAGCTTGCTGCTTGATATCTTTGAGTTTCAACAAAAGATTCAAACACGTCAAATAATTTTCAATGGCTTTGTGATGTTGTCCTGTCGACTCAAAGATGGTCGCCAAGTTACCCCTAGCCTTCGCTTCGGCAGTTTCGTCGCTCAGCTCTTCTGCAAGCTCGATTGCTTCTTCAAAGAGGGGCAATGCCTTCAAAAAATTATGGCTAGTCACATGCTCTCTGCCGGTCCTCATTAATAAGATCATGTCATTACGCAACTCTTCATTGAAGCCATCGCTGCCTTCGCCGTCATCCTCCTCCTCGCTCGCGATTACTCCACGGCTTGTTCGGTGCCCACAACCACCTCCAAGTGCATCAACACTTTTCTCAGTGCGCGATTCTGCAACAGTCTTGGCAGGTGTTGTGAACGCTTCGTGTTTGCTTCGTTTAAGCATCGCAATTTCCTTCTCAAAATCTTTTTGTTGCTGTTTTACTTCTTCTAATTCCATCCGTAATGCAGCTAATTTTGTCTTCTCCTCCTTTAATATCCTCGTCTCCGTCGCAATTTCCTTCCGCACATCCGTTACTTCACGGTGAACACTTTCCAGTTTCACGTTAGAAGACTCTAGCGTCTGCTGCATCATTTCTAGTCGTTTCCTGTCTTCTCCACTCTCCCCCATTTGCATGGGTGTTGCGCTGGTCACAGTTGTTGTGGGACACGGGGGAGGAGGGGGAGGCACTTTCTGTGGCGAGGGATTCAATGGTTTTCCTGGCACAATTTTTGAAAATACGTTAAGCGTTGCTTTCACGACATGTTCCTGTACCATGCATTCAGGTTGGTCACTGCCCGTCTGCACGTGTGCAGCATGATGCGCATCAATATGCGCACGCATCAAAGAATTGAATACATCCCGCCAGCTTCCGCTAGCATCGACCATCATACCATTCGAGTGAACACTGGCTTCAACAGGTCCACTGTCGGCATCTATAGCGGAGGAGTTGGAAATAGTTTTCGCAAGAGTAGCCATGTTACCTTCCCATCCTACTACATTCAATGCCACGGACAGGTTGTCCCCACCTCCTTGATCTACTTCACCTCGGTGGTGAAAAAATGATGACTGCATGTAAAAGTCTTTGAACCCTGCATCAGCTACTCGTCCATGACGCACTTTTGGGTAGTCCATTATTTCTGGGTCAACCGCGTCAGTAAGTTGAGCTAACACTTCTACTGGTTCGACTGCCTCTGGATTTACACCAAAAAATCTGCAGGCACCGTCAACAAGCCGCTCGTCCAATTCATCCTCATCGTTTTCTTTGTCATCAAACACTACAACGACACGAAAAGGCAATGACTGTGCATGCCCGTCCTCCGTTGAATTCTGTGAGATGGGGCCATCAACGGGAGCATCGTTGATCGATGCCACGGCAATCATTTCTAACATGGGCAAGGAGAGAGGCAAACATGTAATTGAGTGTCTTTGAACACTCTTTAATATCTCCTTGGGGTGAAAGCGGTGGTGCACGTAGACTGGGGAGCCTGTATAGTTTCCGTACAATAAGACCCCTACAAGACCTTCAGTGCGCCAAAATGGAAGGGCGGCCAACATAATTTCTCCATCCAAACGAGGGGAGAATATTCGGTTGTATTTTTCCCCAGCCTCATCTTCATCCTTATCCCCATCCAAACCTTGGACAAATGTTGAGATTATATCCGTGTGAGTCGCAGATTCACGCTCAAGCTCCCCACCTCCCGCAGGGGTGTAACAATACAGTGCGACGTCATTGTCAGAAAACTCTTCAAGGTCTGGAATCCCGTTGATTCCGTCATTTTGCAGCAAAGAACCAAACGGTTTTGCGCCTACACAACCACCAAAAACGTACACGTGTTTGACCTTGGATTTCTCGGCAGCAGCCTGCGCTTGCTCCGCGAAAGGGGGGACAGTAAACAAAACTTGGGCGCGCGAATCCTGTAGTTGGAAAACAAGCTCGTCGGGAGTTAAAAAAGGAGAGCACGCAGTGAACACACCACCAATAGCCAACGTCGCATGAATGACAATGTTCCACTCGGGTAAATTTGGCGCGTAAACTGCTACCACTTTGCCCTTTTTCAACCCACACTTTTTAATTAACCCTTGTGCCAACTGGCGCGAATAATCAACTACTTCGCGAAATGTAAAGGAACGGTCAGTCAAGCCATCTGCAACCGCTACTTTTCCCGCAAAATCGTGGTCGTCAATAATTTCCAGGACGAGTGACTGCGTTGCGCCCATCGTCACTCTTCGCCCTCGTGTATACCTCGAAGAAGGTGAGGCACGATGTCGTTGAGCTTGATGTCGGCAAATGGCACAATCATTCACACGTTGGGCTAAATTGCGACAAATACTTCCTTGGGCACAATCGCCACAAGCATTCGTGGCAAGAGCAGTCCATCATGCCACCAAAAATCATCAGATCTGATCGAGATAGAATTGATCCTACACCCTACACTTACAAAAAAACACTCATTAGAGTACTGTCCTCGTACAGTATACTTGCTACCCAGACAGACATACAGATACAGACAAACAATTTGAAATTAGCGAGTGCTGTGTAATGAAGAGAAGTCATCAAAGACTGCACAAGACGTCGTATTGATTTACATAAACAGTACGGATTTTGTCTCGTGAGTGAGACATCGTTCGTTCGTTACACCTCATTATTATGGACGTTGACCAATCAAATTGTAGTCGAAAAATTATGGACATTCAGATCGGTGCACAAATGTAGACATGAAGACAACTTCTTCCAGACCTCAGCTCAAATTTCGTCGCTACTTGTGGCATATTTCTGCGCAATTATCAGACTTTGTGGATTAATTGCAAGTGTAGCGTTGTGAAGCGCGCGGTCCCTGTACAGAAACAGGGAGATGAGTGCGGATGCAGACCCGGTGCCGAAATGGCTAGTTGGGGTGCTCATTACCGTCTTATCAGCTCTGTTCTCTACAGTGGGTTTGTTGTTACAAAAGTACGCTCACATGGCTGAGGCACGAATGATGATTGAATCGCAGGGGAAAAAAGGTTATGTGAAGTGTTTGGGTATTCCTTGTAATATCTATTTCGTTTCCGGGTTCATCATTTTAGCATTCGTGCCCCTTCCGCTAGACTTTATTGCCTTGTCGAATGCTGGGCAATCGCTGATTATCCCCGTCGGGACTGGCATGACGATTGTATGGAACCAAATTTTATCTCCATTAGTTTTGAAAGAAACTTTCAGTAGGCAAGATATGTACGCAACATCTATCATCGTCATCGGCGTGTTGGTCTCCACTCTGTTTGGAACGCATGCTTCGCCAGTATATACGGCCGACACACTTTTGTCTTTTTTCGGTCGGGCTCCGTTTCTTATTTTGCTTTTTTTTGTAGTCGTTTCGCAAGTGTGCGCGTTATTGTGTATTCATTTTCCGAAAAAGACTTCTAAAAATTTGCAATTGTTGGCATTAGGCTACGCCCCCGCTATTTTTGGGTCCTTGCAAATTATGTTTTTTAAAGTTGTAGGAGAATTGAATAAAAATACATTTGACGGGGTACCGTTGCAAATAGAAAAGGATGTCAATGGCACGAAGGAGATAGAAACAAAACAACATTTTCAGAACGAGTTTTTATCATGGAGAATATACGTTTTCGTGGTATTTGTGGTCATACTTGCCGTGATGCAGTTTACGTATATGAACCGAGGGCTGTCCGAACACGACGCGATCAAATACTTGCCTGTTTGCCTGTCTGTCTGCTCCACACACACAATACTTTCCTCTTGATGTCTTCTGTGGTAATCGGGTCTATATTTTTCAACGAAATCGAAACGTTCCATCCCATTGCCTTTCCCTTAGGATGTGTGTGTTTGATTCTTGGAATTAGACAACTGGCTTACCAACAATTGATGCGCATTGTGCCTGTGCTCCCGGACCAAGATCGAGATTTTATCGTCGATAATGAAAGCGACTTTAATTTCCCAAAAGAGCCTGTGTCAGGTGATAGCAATCCCGCTGGTAACACATCATCTGCAGACTCCATGCCCCCCCCCCCCCC
>Ga0099797_100442_pt1 | contig 26737 bp, 12 predicted proteins | sample Uncmet_Sort48C_1_FD_89871 | JGI IMG/M metagenome (GOLD analysis project Ga0099797, IMG submission 89871) | Marine eukaryotic communities from CALCOFI LINE 67, Pacific Ocean - C012_Sort48C_1 | ecosystem: Environmental > Aquatic > Marine > Oceanic | place: Pacific Ocean: Monterey Bay | collected... | reverse complement strand
TTCAAACGGTCAGTCATATCTTCGAAGATATCATGCCACTTTTTCCTTCCAAAGCGAAGATTTCCAAACCGAAGATGACGCGTCTGTTTTCGACAATTTTTATGTCTCTCTTTTCTGGTGGTTTTTCGGGTCGAAACATAGTTCGTCTTATGCTTCAAGATCCAGACACTGCCTGTGACAGTCTTCTAATGGGTCCTTTCGATTGTTTGAAGGAGGTGGGAGCCTTTTTGGGTGACATATTCCGTCCTCAGGACGGTCCTGAGGAACGACGTGTCAATCTTCCGGCAAGGACCCCGATTGATCAAGAAACAGCGCTCAGAGCATCTCCTGAAAACAGCGCCCAGAAATCTGCCGTATCTAGACTGAATCTAGCCAGAGAATCTACGACGGGAATTAGAGAATCTAAGACGGGAAGTACAGCTCCTGAGGGCGGAGGAGGAGTCAAAATTCAAAAAGAAAGGTTCGTGAAAGATGAACTTAAAAAAAAAGGTCAGTGAGTGAGCTGGTCTCTGTGGCCAGAAATGGTCTCTGTGACCAGATAATGGTAACTTCTCGATCTGTTTTCCGTGTGAATAGTATACGTTTAGATCTGAGATCGCATAAATAATTTTGGAAAAGAAATAAAGTCGTAATTTACGTATCATTTGACTTCGCATTGAGTTCGTATGGAGTAACTTCATAGAAACCAGCTTCATACTCTCTTGAGTTATTCCCTTGAGCTATTCTCTGGAGTTACTCTCTTGAGTATCAAGCGGGTTTCTGGTTTGTTCTCGTTGATATGCCAGCATTTTTCGTCGCGTTGTCGTTGTCATGTTGTGATTGTAGAGAAGAAGTCATTGTCCCAGAGCGGAAAGTGTTCAGGAAACAAAAAAAAGAGAAAGCAAAGGGCTCTGTGTATACGCGAAATTAGGGCATAGCGGATTGCATTCGGGGTAGCAAATTCATTTGCGTCTCTCAGTCGGGAAAGCAGACATCATTCGTTTGCAAGTTACATCTCGGAGCGATTTATTAACGTGATGTGATATCTGTCAAAAGCGGAAGCAGAATGGTTTCCCATTGGTATCACGGTGCGACTTGTGTTATTCGTGGAGCGATTCCTGCAAGCGAAACGTTGGTATTTCGGTGCGATTTCTGTGTGCAGCACGATATTTCGCAGCGATATCTCGCAGCAATTTCGGCATGGGAGCATCTCATGGGTTGGCTTATGTGCGTACTAAGCATCTGCATGCAAATTACGGTCAGCGTTGATGTTCGGAGCGTTGTCCTTACTGTAATTTTTGGAATACTTTGGAGATTAATCGATGTCATTATCCAAATTACAGCTGGTGAAATCGATCAGCATTCGCCTGAAAAAGCTTTTCTAAAAGAAGCTAGCTGGCCCTCGATTGTCTTCGCAAAAAACTATTCCCGCTTTGCGTATTGCTTTGTACGCCTTTTTATTGTGAGTTCGTTCTGCATCTCTGTAGCTGTGTAGCAGCTGTTTCTCTCTTTGAAGAATGGTGTTTTTTCTCGAAGGTGGACAAAGCACAAAGTGCTATTATTCGTGTTTTTTCGTGGTGATTGTCGTGTCGCTCTTCAGTGGAGTTTTTTCGGTGAATCCAAACGGCTCGGCTTCTGGCCATTCCAGTGCCGGTGTTCCTGAAAACAGCGCTCCTATCGAGCCTCTCCCAGCTGTTGCGCCTTCCCAAGCCCGTGGATCTCCGTTGTTAGCCAATGTGTCTCCCCAAGCCGATACGTCTTCTCAAAGAATTCTAACTCCATCTCCCGCCCTTTCTCACAGACCGATCACGTATTCCCAAGCTAACGGAATTACTCAGGGGCAGGCGTCTTCCCAAGCCAACGAAATTCCTCAGGGGCAGGCGTCTTCCCAAGCCAACGAAATTCCTCAGGGGCAGACGTCTTCCCAAAACAATGAGCCTGTTCAGGGGCAGACTGAGAAAGGTAAGATTGAGAATGGCAATGAAGGCAGCAAAACCGTTAAGAATACGAAAAGTGATAAGCGTAAGGCCTATCTTCGAAAGATGTCAGACCTTATGAGTCACCTAAATTTGGAGGCCGAAGCTGCGGCAGACTCAGATGAAACCGCAGACGAAAACGCCAACAAAACCACAAGAGATGAAGACGCAAGAAATGAAGAAGAAGAATGCGTTGTATGTTGTAATCCTTTCAAGACCATCCTAGACAAGAAAACAAAAGAAACAAAAAAGAGAGACGCGCGCAGGATTCAGTTGCCAGGACAACATGCTTTGCACAGCGGTGGTATATGTGGGGAGTGCTGGGTAAGCCATTGGTGCAACAAGGAGACAAAACCAGAGAAAAGATTTAAATGCCCCATCTGCGACGTACTTATCACTGAAAACATTTGTTGGACATCAAATTTTCCGGAGGATCAGCAAAAAACTGAACGGACAACATTGTGGCCCGGGCCACCGATTGCTGACTCTGAGATTGTGAAAACGGATTTTCCAACACTTGAGCACAGGTGGATTCTCGAAGAGGGTTGCGAGGGAGGTGATCAGTTTCAGCTAACGAGCGAAGAAAGGGAGACACATTTTCAAGATGGGGGAACTCAACTATCATACTCTGTCGGTGGAGTCAAATATACAGGTCCAATCCAGGGACACGCGCCCCACGGACAAGGGAACGCAGTTTATATTCATGAAACTACATACAAAGGCGGTTGGATGGAAGGAATGTGGCATGGCAAAGGAAGGCTCGAGTTTGCTAATGGTGACTATCAGCGCGGCAACTTTCGGGAAGGTGAGTTCGTAAGCGGAAAGATGAGGGATGTTTCAGACGATGGCTCGTGTTACGAGGGTGATACACAAAACAACAAATATCATGGGAAAGGACGGCTCGACTTTCCTGGCGGTGACTATCTGGACGGCAGTTTTCAGGAAGGAATGTTTGTAGCTGGAAAGACGAGGCAGCATTGGGACGATGGAGAATTTTACGAGGGCGATGTCCAAAACCGAAAATTTCATGGACGGGGAAGATGGTCAACTCCAGAAGCCGCATACGACGGCGAGTGGGAATACGGGAAGAAGCACGGTCAAGGCATGCTTCGCCACAAGCTTTCAGGGGATTATCAAGACGGGACATGGGTAGAAGACGCATTTTTTTCAGGGAAAGGAAAAAAAACATCCCCAGATTCAGAGTATGAAGGTGACTGGAAAGACGGAAAGTGGCACGGTCAAGGCATCTTTCGCGTCAAGGCTCCAGAGAGAAATGCCGGAGACTTTTATGATGGCACATGGGTAGAAAACAAATTTGCTTCAGGGCAGGTGAGAGTTACTTACTCTTTTTATGAAAATTTTTGGGAATCTTCTTATCAAGGTGAGACAAAGAATGGAAAGAGGCATGGCAGAGGCCACGTGATTCTCCGAATCGGAACGTGTCTCCATGGGTTTTGGAAGAACGGGAAAGAGGTAAAGTTATGGAATCTGAAAAGACATTATCGGGAACCTGAAAAAGATACAGGGCACTTCGCTCGCTATTTTGGGTACTTGGTTGCCTTTGGGTCCTTGGGTTCCTTTGGGTATTTGGTTGCTTCTTGGGTTTGAGTTTTTCGAGGGAGTTTGGTTCCGGGTTTTCTTTGTTGGGGAGTCATTTTGTGAAAAAAATCCGACGTGGTCCCTGCGCAATTAGGTCCCTGGCAGGGACCAAAGGGGCCCGGAAACCAATTGGCAGGGCTCAAAAAACAGGTCCCCGAAAAACACAGGCACCGGGGAGGAACACGAGGGATGTTTCATAACATGAACCGAGGACAGAGCGATCTGCCTGGAAACATTGCCACATACTTGTGCCTACTTTTGAAAACCGTTCCTAACAACTTCCTGAGAGGAAGTAATCATTTGAATTCGGTTTGATTCATGGCATCGAGTTTGTAACTATTCTTGTTCCGTTTGATAAGGTATTCTCTATTCAAAAAAAAGATTTACATGTGTGTATGACAGAGCGTATTCATGCAGAGACATAAATGATAAAATGAAGTGCGTATGACTCAGCCGGTGTGGCAATATAATTTGGAAAAAGCTCTGAGTGCTGGTCTGTGGGTTCGCTTTGGTATGGCGGTTTTCGTTGGAGAGGTATCGCGCAGCTAAAGGTTCACGGTTACGAAACTATTTGCCATATCTGTCATCGGCATCATCGTGACCGTTTGGGTATCAAGAATACCATTGACCAAGACCGCCTGCCAGTGCCGCAACCGCCAATAGACCAGCTTGCGTTTAATTTTAAGATAATGGAGCCCTGTGCGGCCGAATCTTGGAACTGCTTTAGTAAATGGCCAGAAAACGTCGAAAATCGTCGTTTTTTTCTTGGTATTTTTTTGGGTTTTTTTTTCTTGAGAAAACCTTTCTGCCTTTCAAAAGACTCACAGAGGTATGCTAGGACGATGATGTTGTTTGTATTTTCATCACAGAACCAGGTATAGCAACATATGATATCTGCTAGCGGCATTATGGTGGCCACCTGGGCCCGGACTTTTCCAATTTGATCTGCCATCGTGCATGGTTGTCGACACCACGACCGGTGTCACGTGTCACCACGCGATAAGCGATCATTTTGGAACTCAGTTTGTTTTTTTGTTGAAGAAACATTAAGCCACCTCTTCAAAGAGGTTTATGTAAGTCTCTTTCGAGATTTACAGTCTATGCTTTTCGTTTGATGTAATTTGAATCCATATTGTTCATACAGGCCTGAGTTTTGGGTCTCAAGGCAGTGTTCGAGTTGGAGTTTCAAAGGCATACCACAAGAGCATTTCTAACAGTTGAAGAGCGTCGGACCATGTTTCGAACTATGTCACTTTTTCAATAATCGAATTCGACGGCAGCACGGCGGCAGAGTCCAAATTGGACAACGTAGTTCTGATTGGCGATATTCCAGTCTCTTGAATCGATTTAATGAAAATTTCTTCGCATAATTTCTTTCATTGAGATTGCAATTTGCTTGTATGGATCGTCATTCTTTCATTGGTTACAGTCAATATTAACCACTCCGAATGTGACAGTAAAAGCCATCTGTCTGACCCATATGAATCTATTTTGAAGTCCATGTCTCACATACAATTTCCCCCCTTAGTATGTCTCATATGATGATTTGAGGCGACTTCTCGTGCGGGTAGTATGTCTCATATACGGTTTAGCTTTATCAGTATGGTCGCAAATTTTCTGAAGCAAGTATCTGTGGCAACGGAGCTTGTCGCCAAAGTGCCTCATCTGGTCTGGCACGCGAAAGTATGGCGGCAGCAAGGCGACAATAGATCTCGAGCGCAACAGAATCAAAGTCATCACAGTCCTTCTACAAGGGTAACCCGTCGTCACAGTCGTTCTGTAAGAGTACATGAAGAAGAATTGCAAGACTCGTCCGTACCTGCATCCAAATATTCCAAGACACCTGCATCCAAATCTTCCAAGACTCAGTTAACAAGAGCAAACAGATTTCAAGACTCAGTTCACAAGACCAGTCAAAACTCTCCCAGTACACCCTCTCCCGATACTACTCTTCGCCTTTCAGAAATACACCCGTCCTCATGGAGCCCTTCAATCACAGACCTACATCAATCCGAATTTTACATCCACACACTACATCAGGAATGTGTGGGTGAGCAAGCTAGAGCGATATTCGACGACATCTTCAAGAGGAGTGGGCTGATGGAAAAAGCAGTAAAATCACGTGAGTGGGCATTGATACCGGTTTGGGACGGGGGTAGGTCTTATCCAAGGCCTGTAAAGAACACTGCTACTGTCGCAGCTGCAGGACATGTGTCTTCTTCGAACACTGTAACAGCGTCTGTGTCTTCTTCTGCAGGGCATGTGTCTTTTTCTGTTCCAAAAAAATGCTTTTCTCCTCATGCAAGTGATCATGGGCAGGTGTTTGACGAAAATCTCTTGTCATTGTATGAACATTTGGTTGAATTTGACGCATGTGAAGCGTATTTGTGCGAGTTAGAATCCGAGCAGAACACTGAAAGTCACAGTGAGGAGCGGAATGGATGTGAGGAACAAAACACTGGAAGCAAGGAGCAGCACACTCGAAGCAAGAATCTGAAGGACCATTCAAGAGACGAAGGCGATCTGGAAAGAAGGGCTAACGTAACGCGAAAAAGTGCGTCAAACACTCGTCGCAAAAAAGTGCGATTCGGAAGTAATCCAGAATACATCGATGATACCCCATCAAAAAACCCATCAAAAAACGCTACGTTCAAAGACTGTGAGGATTTCCTGTCACAGTGCTATTGTGGTACATGTAGAATTTCGGATGACACTCAAGGAAAAGGAAACGACACTGTCAATACAGTCAGTACAGAAGCAGTGAAAACAACCGAAAACAAAACAGGGCAAGCAGGGGGAGTCGGCTCAAATCACAATACAGGACCATCATCAGACACAGAGCCAGCAGCCGAAAAGCACCTCAACCTTCTAAACAAAATGCAACTCACATCTCTTATCTCAATCCTGTGCTTACATGAAAGTAGCCCATTGTCACGACTGGAAATGAAAATCCTGAAGCTTTACGAAGCCATGGGCCTTGCTTTGATAGAAGAAGGGAATTTCGTCGAGGTTGCTAAAGGTATGAGTCGTGAAACTATTGAAGAAGATACGAGAAGGAAATTAAAACTTCAAGCAAACACGGACACATGTCTGCGGAAATTCAATTACGCGATCGGAAAATGGCGACGACAGCGGAATTTGAGGAAAAGTAGAGAGACGCGACGTCCACATACGTTTTCTCTTCTTGAGAGAGTTGAAACTCATCTATCGCCCCGTCTTCTTGAGAGAGTTGAAAGTCTATCGCCACGTAAGATATGTCGACGTATTGCGACATCTGGATAGTTTTATCGATGTATTTTAAAACCATACGGATTTATAGCACCACATTCAGCACGACATTGTCGTGATTTATTTTGTAGCACAGTTATTGTTTAGCAGTTTTTTATGGACGAAATGACAGATATACACCGTCGAATAAGTATGAGATTCGAGAAGATCACCATCATAAAATATAAACAGACCCAGTCGATCTTGAGAAGATCATCGTCATGAGAACCCCTGCAAAAGTACCATGACCCCATCATACGCCACTTCGATTTTCTTCCACAGCATTCAAAGCAGCATTACGGAAAAAATAATTGAAGTGGTTACCTTGGATACTCAATAACTGTACAGTATCGCAATCAAGGTACTCCCTCTGTGAATGAAGACTACTGTTTCTGTGAGCGAAGATTTCTTCCACTAGGTCTGTTTTTTTCCTTTGCCGCAAGACATTGCGTGCGCACAAGTCTCAGTCTGTCTGGGTCGTATTGTGATCAACGTTGTATGATTTTCTTTTTGCGATCAGAAAATGGAAAAGTATGTTTCAGATTTCTCAGTCATATGATATTCGATGCCACATATGATATTTGTATTAGCATTGGTATTGGTTCTCGAAGACGAGTGTTGTCCTCGAAGAGCAGTACTGTTCTCATTTCTCGTTTCTTGATTTGATCGATTTTCTGTACAGTGTTCCATTGCATTTGATCGATTTTTTGACGGCTCTCTCCAATCTATTTTTCCAAGCGAAGTCAAATTGTCCCAATTTCTGAATCTCAGGTGAGTGATCTGTGATCAAGGAAACACTGCGTTTCTGTTTGGGTTTCTGTTGTCAAGTGCATGATTGTATCAAGGAACTAATTCCTGCCCTCACATGGATATCATTTCTTAAGCCATGAAGTTTTCTTAACCCATTTTCCTGAAATTTTTTAACCCATTTTCCTGAAATTTTTTAACCCATGTTTACGTACATAGTGCCCTAAGGTAACTTAAATTGTTCTAATTTGTGGCTGACTCCTTCAGTCGGAGACGTTTCTCGCGACGCTGATTCAGTCGTAGCAAAAATATTTTGTTCTACAGTTCTCTCAACAGTATGATGGCAACCCTTAACACGACGTTATTATTGTCCGTTCTCAGACTAAAAAGTCTGGCAAGCCTGATCCATCAGGTGCCATTTTTCCAATCGGTAGTGCCATTTTTCTCCATCTGTGTTTCAGCAGTGCCGGGACCTACGTCAAGAAGGGCAATCAATTATCCTCACCGCAATTCTCCGTCAGCGTATTATACTGAGTCAGAAATTTCCGAAACTCTCGAGAAGAGTCTAAGGAAAGCGTCATCGGTCCGCTCCAAATTCCGACTTCCACGCATTCGATTGCAAAGGCGAGCAACACAGAAACCAACGTCACCCTGGTTGGTGTGCTCGCCTCCAGAATTGTCGTCTTCAGGAAGACCATCTTCAGGAAGGCCATCTTCAGGATCGTTTTCTCCACAGTCACCGTCTGCAGGATCATCGTCGTTGAAGTCACCACCGTCAGAGTCCCTGCTTTCAAAGTCGTTGTCTCCAAAATTCCCAGTGGCGAGCTCGTCATCTGCAGAGCCGCCAGCTCCGAAATCTACAAAGGCAGTTCACACAGAGATTTCACTGCCAACAGCCTCTGGAGACGACTATGAAAATTTGCGTAGAGTGAATAAAGTACCAGTGAAGGCGAATGATGTACCAGTGACATCAGATGTTGGCATTGCTAATACCAGCTGTCCACACGCTAGTATCAGTGAAACAGACAATCGTGACGCTATTCAAAAGCCTGATTTGGAAGGCGCCACAGAAATTCACGACAATGAATGCCAGGTAACGAACGAGAATCAGTGCCAGACAATGAACGACAATTCTATCGAAGAAAGTTTCCAGGTAATGAACGAGAATAGTATCTCTCCTATCATAACAAGTTCCCGGGCAAGTAACGCCAATCCCGTCGCAACAAGTCTTCCAAACACGAGTGAGCCAGGCTGTTCGCATGTCAACTGTAAGTTCAACGCAACCGGTAATCCTCAGAATCACACTCACACAACAAATACAGACCCAGGCCCCTCCAGCGATGTCCACACAACAAATTCAGACCCAGGCCCCTCCCAAGTCAACGACCCAGGCCCCTCTCATATAAGCGCAACGGAAACAACAACCGATAGTCCTAGATCTTCTTTTGGAAACAACAACCACAAGACCGCAACAGCAGAAACAAACTTTGACATGGATCTCCCCTCCTGCAATACAAGCATTCCAATCGCCTTCCCCTCCCTCAACCGAAGCACTACAAGCATTCCAATGGCCTTCCCCTCCCTCAATACAGCCCATGCAATAGACCCATTCTCCCTGGATTCCAACCCCTACGCTATCAGCTTACACCAGCAATGCGTCGGCGCTCAGGCGAGAGTGATTTTTGACGACGTTTTCAAAAAACGCGGTTTGATGGAGAAAGCAATCGACTCAGAGGAATGGTCTTTTCTCCCTCCCTGGAATTGGAGAAGAGCACAAAAAGCACGATGGGACTTTCATGAAGGACTTTTGACACTTCGCTTACATCTAGATGAATATAAGAAATGCGGCAGGGAGATTCACGAAATTTTGGAGGAGGAATTGGATGAGAAATTGTGTAACGAGATGGAAGACGAAATGGAGGGGGCAAAAAACGAGGACATTGATTCTTCTGATTCAGAAGACGAGAGGGAGGATAAGGATGGTGATGAGAAGGAGGATGGCGATGAGAAGGAGGACACAGATAATTACGAGGACACCGATAATGACGAGGACACTGACAAGAACCTTTACACAACTCCCACTGCGAATACGACATCTCCCACAACAAATCCGACATGTCCAAACGCACCTACTCGCACTCCAAGAAAGCTTATCAACAAAGAATTTCTCTCAAACATCTACAAAACAGTAGAAGACGAAAAAATCTGCAAAATGTCACCTCTCAGACCTCTGGAACAACGGGTGTTGGAGCTATACGATGATTTAGGAATCACAATGCTAGGCGGTGGGAGTATCGATTTTATGCTGGAGCCGTACGGATTCTCAGAATCATGCATTTCTCGATTTTCTATTTTTAATAACGCCCTAACACAATACCAAAAAGCCAGAAGGATGGAAGAGAAGATGGTTGAGGCAGAGAGGAGGAGACGGGAGAAAGCAGGAAAGAAGATGCAGCGAAATGCAGCAAATGTAGAAAAGAAAGAGGGTTCAAAGAAGATGGAAAATGCAGCCCATGCATCCCAACAGAACAAAGGAAATGAAAAAGCAAAGAGTCTGCAGGATTTGAATAGTGACGTGGGACAGACTCACTCCGCGTATGAGACCGATAGAAGCGGATCAGAAATAAATGGATCATCACAAAGCAGCACTTCTTCTTCTTCATTCCTCAGAATCGAAAGACCAACGACTGTGAGGCCAACCACTACATTTAGAGACGCAAGACCCGGACTAAGGACGATTTTTCTGAAAGAAATACTGGATCCACATAAACCGACCTGGAGCAGCTATAACTCGCATCTAAATGGGAGCAGCGCTAGAAATAGTAACAGTAGCCAATCTAGACCCGTTAGTCCTTCCACGACAAGTCGTCTCAAGCCAATCTACATAGCCTGGCCTGAAAGTTTTCGTCAACGTTGCAGGCGAAGCTTGATGACCGAAGGTTTGGATAATTTGGAAAATGGTTTGGACAACTTAGAATATGGCTTGGAAAAGGTCAGAGATGTGTTTTGTGCTTATTTTTCCAGACAGGGAGGCGTCGGACTGAATATGTCTTTTAGTCCCTCTTCTTTTAATCCCTCTTTGTTTTCCACACCAGGTTTGACACCAGGTTTGACAGCGCCTCTGACGAGACATTCACTTTGAAGTTCACAAGACATTCGCTTTGAAGTTTGTTTATAGTCTAGACAGAGACATTCACTTTGAAGTTCAGTCTAGACAGAAGACTCAAAGAGCTACATCTAGGGAAGGATTATAGTAGATTTAGACTTGGATATCGGGATAGGAGAGGAAAGCATGCAAACTTTCAGCAAAATTGCTTTAAGTAATGGAGATACGATAAATGGTTTTAAGCATTCGAGTTGTGAAGTGTGCTCCAGGAAACGCAATATGTTACGCGCCACGTGGCACGCGCTAGTCTACGTTTCTGGTATGGTACTGATGTTTTTGGAAAAGGATGGCCCACAGATCCGGATTTTGTTGAATATATTGGATACGAATATCTCGAAGTTGATTTTTGGAACACCCGTGACATTGTACTGTGAAAATAGACCCGGGATAATTTACATAGGTTATATTCTATGACGATTTCGCGCGCTAATCCCATGGGTATATTGATTCCTCATGAGTGTGCCGTGCAGTTTTGAAGTACGCGTTGTACACGCGTGACATAAGTACAGTTTTGATCTCAAAACTCTTTTCATTCTCTACATTCGTTTTTGGGCCCATTGTGGCATGTTTAAAGTTAGGCAGTGGTCCTAGTCTCATAGATGTTCCAGTTTGTCATTGTTTGAATTTTGCACGTCAGATCTAGATAATTCCAAATATTTAACCCTTCTCCACACTGACGATTTCATATATTTAGCCATTCTCTGTGACAATTTTCAAGACCCCTACTCTCTGACAATTTGAAGGACCCTTTTTTTCTGATGGTGTGAGTCTAGAGTAACTCTAAGAGTTGTTTGAAGTTCTTGTATCGTTATGGTTTTTGAAGTTTTTTTTTGAAGCGCTAAAATAATAATGGTTTGGCAATCCCGAGACCGCTCAACCATGAATGAATGAGATTACGAAAATCATCAGTGATGCCGAGCCCTGTGATGTAAGTCCTCTCGTTAATGTAAGGCAACCTCTCGGTGATGTAAGACCTCCATATCACACTCGCGATGTGAGACCTCCACACATGAGGCCAATGGCCATGATGTAACTATGTAAGACCTCCACCCATGAGGCGATGATGTATAACGAGAGTTCAGAAGGTTCCATTGTGTCACTCGAAAAGATCCCTCTCAGAAGCTCTGTGTCCAAAAGATTCCTCGTGTGTTCTCATTCCTGTTTCGGAAACGAGTTTTGATTTTTTGCCTCTGATTTTTTGCGGTTTTACATTTCAGTGTGACAATGAGAGTTAGCCAGTTTTTTGCGTTTTTCCCATTGATCGAAAATATTTTTTTTCATTCGGGAGAGGAGTTTTTTCTCATGGATTTGCGATGTTGTTTTCCGATGGAGAAGGCCCATGATTCTGCGGAAATCAATGGTGTATGTTGGATCTTCTGAGAAATTGCAGGACGATTTCCGATTTCTCTAGTTTCCCAAGTTTAAAATTTGCAGGTTTTGTGTGTGTAAGTACAGATTCCGATTGCGATCCCTTCTCATCATTGGACATAAGTATTTTATCCCAACACAGCATTGAAATCATGGCTCATACACGTTTCGTTTTCCTTTCCTGTTTTCTCTATTCTGGATCTTTCATCTCTTCCGGATCCTTCCTCCCGTATACAAGCGGAGTTCTGACAATTGATGCTCGCAGATCAATACAACCAGTCTTCGACGCAAACCAGGCCCAAACGTTGGCACAACAGGCTGTCAATGAACAGGAGTTATTCCCTAGCAGTGACACACAGAGACACACTCCGATACGTGGAGTCAGCGGGGACAATCTCGACAACCCCGACACTGCCGGCGACAAAGATATCACAGTCTATCATCTTTTGAAAAAAAATTTGGAACGGAATCATTCCGGCGGTAGTGGCGACACCGGCAGTACCAAAGATACTCGAACAGTGGAGTTCTTTCCAGGGGGATCTGATGTTTCTGAAGGCTCTCCGGATAAGAAAAGAGGTTCTCAAGGCTCTCCAGGGTCTCTAGCCGGGAAAAGTTCAGATGAAAAGTCTCCACAGACTCACGATCAGCAGCAGCAAGAGATTTTCTCGAAGGAGCTTCATGTAGTGGATCCTTCTGTTTTCGGTAATACAGAGGACTTGAGCAAAATCATCACAGACCCGTCTCTGTTTATCGATGAGGGCATGCCGATGAGGATTTTTACACATAACCAGAGCGGTTATCATGCAGATGCAGGTGGCGGCGATAGGGCTGGTGGAGGCAGCGCTGGTGGAGGTTCCGTCAACAGCACGGACGAAGCGTTGACCAACTTAACCGCTCCGAATGCCAGTACCACTACGAATGCCGGAGCCATGCTATCACAGATGCCTGTCCGCAATGTGGCGATGCATCCAACTGGCGCGACGCAGCCGGGTAGAGTATCAGAAAATGGCGCAGTATTGGAAATACAGGAAAGTACATGGGATCTCCGTGGTAAATACAACTCAAGTGGCTTGGGATGCTCAGTGGGATCAAAACTTTCTGCGGGGGCATCTACGAGTTCTTCTAAGGGGGCATCTACGAGTTCTTCTGAGGGGACAGGATCGAGTTCTTCTAAGGGGCCAGGATTTAGATTGAGTCAGTCACCAGAAAAGACAAAACAGCCTCGCAGTGCACAAATCAGACCTGGCAGTGCATTTACCAGCGCACTCAAACCCAGTAGTAGTGGCAAGGACACTCAATTTGACGACACTCGCAACTCGCATGAGGAGGACACAACTTCGCATGACTCATCGTCCGACAAAGGATTTGAAGGAGCCTTTGACAAGCTTCATGACGACAAAGGATTCCATCGCGGTCTGAGTGCCGATTCGAATAATTCGGAACTGAGCTCCGAGACACACTGCGATCCATTCACTGAGTTGAAAGCCCAACGCGCTGAACGTGAGGCTGTGAGAAATTCCATCAAAGCTAACCAAGGGAATGTCAGAAGTATCAGAAACATGAATCTCAAAAATCCTGGGACAAATGCATGGGAAGTTGAAGATGACGATGACGATCCTAACAGTCGTCTTATTTCGGAGCAACAACGTCGGAGTTCTGGAGGAACTGGTACAGGTTCCGGAGGAACACGTACTAGTCCAGGCAGTGCGAATAACAACTCACACAACAGTCCTTACAATACGGATGCAAGTAGAACGACAGGACAAGAAGTTACCTACGAAGGTCATCAGCAAGGCTCCTTTGGACAACAACCAAATGGCCTTGTAACTTCCTTCCCATCCCCCCTCTGCCGTCTTTTCGGTATTGTATCGCTGGGTGTCGCTTGCTTCTCTGCAGTTTCCTATGCTGGATCTCCGGTCAAATTTACATCTTCCTCCAATTCTCTTTTTCCAACTTGGAGAAAAGTACCATTTGAAGATGTTGTGTGGAACGGCGAGTCTGCGGTTACGATCGCTAATTCCGGGCAGTTTGATGGTGTGGATGACAATGGAACTGTTGCTGGCGTTGTGGTCGCAAATGTCAACGGCCACGATCTCGTTATGCCTAATAGGAGCACCCAATTTATGCCAAAATTTCTTCCGAATGGAAGTGTGATATCGCCAGATTCACCGAAAAATACTGACAAAACGAGTCAAAAAACTGCAGAAACTCATCAAAATCCATTCCCCATGGCCCCAAACCCCATTCTGTTAGATTTGATATCTTATGAAAAAAATTTGGATTATTATGTTTGGGGTGGCAGCGCTAAGTTTGAGTTGGGAGGTGGTGAAGCTCTCTCTGACTCTCTCTCAGACAAGCATTCACAAGCAGTCAACTCTGCTGAGTCAAGAAGTCCTCCCAAACCTGGTGCTTCTCATCCTGGAATCGTCATTCCCAGCAACGTTATGAAGGCGCTATCGAGTTTCTCTGATCAGTTGTTTCCTAAGTGTGTTGTTTATGGACGCTCAAAAAGCGGCAAGCGCATCTCAAAGAATCTCCCGGATCTGAAAAATGCAAGACGTCTTGCGCATCCAAGAGATCTCGTCCAGATCACTGAACATAATCTCGATTCTTCTCGTCACGATCTAGGAGGAAAAGTTGGAAAAGAAAAGAGTCTCGGCACGACTCTCAGTGAAGCTGGTCTCAGTGCCGCCGTCCAAAAAAGAGTCCAACACGACAAAAAACTTCGAGCAAAAGCCCAAGATTACGAAGCGGTCAAGGACGATGTGAGTTTTTTAAGAAATACAGTGCAGGATTTCCTCAAAGATTCCCAAGTTTACGTCTATTCCGAAGTTTCCGATGACCCTAACAGACCCTATACATCTGATAATGACCCAGGTTTCGCAGCCGAAACCGATGTCGATAAATTATTCGGGAAAGCAGAAACCTATCACGTAGAACCGCACACTGAAACCCCCAAAAAAAACTTGAAAGCTGAAATTGCTTTGCAAAAGGCGGCCCACCGAAAATTGTACAGAATTGCGGGTCTGAAATACTCGTTTTTCGGTGATATAGGACATGAGGTTGCTACTTCTGGACAAGATGACGATGTTTTACCGCCACGAACATACGGATCGATTGACCACATCCCGTATTTTGAGGAAACGGATTATGATGTGAAAATGAAAAGAGGTTATCCTATCGAGCATATTCCATACGCCTTTTCTTTTCTCAAAGAAATCGAACTATTTGAAAAAGCACAGATTTCCGACTGGATGTCATCGCGTCCCATTCTGAAACAAATCGAAAGTAAAGAAATAAAAAATCGCGGGCTCGTGCATATTGTCAAACTCTTACATCCTGAATATTTGAAAAGATTAACAGCGCCAGAGTTCCAACCTGAAGGACTCAGCCCGAGGTACGATCCAGAATTCAACCCGCCGAATCTTAAAATGGTCTATCTACAGCCTGCGGATCCGAAAGATATGAGATTGGATCAGTTTAAGTATCCGAAATTAGGGTATAACGAAGTTCTCCGTCTTTTCGAAACCTTACCCTTCTACGCTGCGATCTGGCGAGATTTGGAGCAGGATTCTTTTTCTTTACGTTTCGTTCACAAAACCCTGTCCAACGGCTGGGGTCCGGATACAGATGCCTCAGAGGAGCCGAGGCTTGAATTAAACAGGATTTGCAAACACGGCGCGTTGCCGGGTATTGCTATTGGAGTGGAAAATTTAGAATACCTATTTTCGGTGACGAGAAATAGGAGTCCGAGGGCGTTTTTGGGAACTGCTTCTTTGAGGGCTGGTGGGGCTATGGTCTCTCCTGGAGGAATGCGTTGGATGAAGAAATTCCAGCTGGAATTCGAGCTTTGGCGCGATCAGATTAAGGAATCTATCCGTATTTTAATGCTCAGGTATCCATTTATCCCCGGAGAAGCAGATCCTGATGTCCATTTCTCCCCAGGACGAGAAGATCCGAAATTGAATCAGAAAGAAGGAGATCCTGACAAGCGATCTTCAGACGGCAACATGAACGATTACGAAGAATCGGGTCGAAAATATAACCATCAGATGCATATCGATTATGTGGGTGTTGCGAGTGATATGTCTGAAAAATGGTTTCGAGCGTATGAGAGAGATGCGGAGAAAATTTTTTTGGAAGATCCTCAGCAATTGGGGAACCTTTTACACAGGTTGTCTCGTATGCTCAATACTGATAGAAACAATGATGTGGTGGAAGCAATATTTGAAATCGTATTAGCTTCGTCGATGCAGAGAGGAGGAGCTGGTGCTGGTTCTTCTGGTGGTTCTTCTTCTGGAACATCAAGTCGAATGACAGAAGACAGCAGCGACATGCATGATCTTACGCTTTTAGACAAGTACAAGGAGATATTGAAGCGTTTATTGATGGATTTAGATGCGATTGTGAATCCGACTACATGCCGGAAAAAGCTGGAGAGAAGCTTGGATTGGTTAGCGGATTATTTGGAAGATTTTGAACCGGAATTGATGGAGGACTAATGGGAGAAGGAACACTGATGGAGGAGTGAGGAACGGGAGAAGGAGGAGCGATGGAGGAGTGAGGAATGGGGAGAAGGAGGAGCGATGGAGGAGTGAGGAATGGGAGAAGGAGGACCGATGGAGGAATAGAGAAGAAGAACCAATGGAGGAGTGAGGAGTGGGAGAAGAAGGACCGATAGAGGAGTGAGGAATGGGGGGAAACACCGATGGAGGAGTAAAGGGGCGGAAAAGCAATGGAGGAGTAAGGAATGGGAAGAAAAATTAATGGAAGAATAATGGAGAAAGGAGGTGATGGAAAGGGGATATCCAAAAGGAACGCGAGACAGAGAGAGTGATGAACGATACTTATTCGAAGTTTTTTGGACTTGCTTTTTACACATGCAGTGATAGACTTTTTGAAACACATATACGGCCATTGCCAGCTTGCGAGCTGCTTCTGAGCTTGTAACTACAAAAACGAGATGTCCAGTGGCCGGCTTGAACATAATTTAACGACATCTATCGACGTCCGAAAGAGTTGCAACTCCATACTAATCTGAATCACATTTCTGCACATCTTTGCTTTCTCCATATTCTTTCTCCATAGTACCCACAGCTTTTACAAAAATTACATACCACATCGCTACACTTGGCCGCTAAGACAATAATTTACCATCGTCCGACTTGTATATTGGACAGCTGATGTCCTCGTCGTACGCGGAGGGCATGGATAATAATCTTCGGAGCCGATCTTGAATGAGCCGATTTTGAATCATGTATCAATCGAGTGAGTAAGTGTGTGAACAGTTTTCCAGATTTCCAGTGTGTGAACAGTTTTCGAGATTTCCAGTTATTGGAATGGCAAGTATGTACAAGAACAATGTACAATAATGTTTTGACAACGTGAGTTTTTGAAGATTTGATTTGTGTGGAACTTGGGAATCTAATGCGTCAATCTTAAGTCGATTGGTACGTTTCACAAATGACCACTCAGAGTTCCGAAAGTTGACGGGTTTGAAGGTATCAAACCCGAAAGAAAACGCGTTTTTTCTTAACGGTCGGCTTTGTCTTTTCTGTGGTTGTTCTGTTTTTCTTTTTGCGATTTATCTGTTTCCTTTTGCGTCGAAGGTTTTACAGAGGCGCCATTTGAATGAAGTTTTTGCGGGTTTCTGCTTGAGCTGAGAAACGAGTCAGTATTGGATTCGCGGTCGTGTGATTCGTGTTTAGAATCTCTGGCCATTCGTGTTTGTGAATTCCTCCCAGCACATATCATATGGAACAGTGAGCATTGTATCATGACGATTTTTAATTTTCCATTTGTGTAACGAGAATAGCGTGTTTCATGTGAGTTTTTCTCTTTGTTCCTTCCCTCTTACTTCCTGAAAAATGCCTTTGTCTGTGAATTCGCTATTGATAACGGCGGTTGTCACCGCCATTTCCGTTGATTTCTTATTTCTGCAAGCGGCAGAGGGTCGTTTGCTTCTGAATTTAAAGCTCTCAACGTTGTCTCCAGTTAATGGCAATGGAAATGGGCCCCATAACCAGGGTAATGACGCAGCGGCTGCCAATGAATCTCCTCTAGAAACGGTTGAAAACCCGTTGGGGCTCAGACTATCGACAAGCAATAACTCTTTGGCTTCCGGCCTAAGCCCCAATTCCGCACGCAGTCCGCGTGTTACAGTAACACGCACTCCCAGTCTCAGCCTACCTGGCGTGTTTCCACGTGAAGATTCTCGGATAAGCAGCGCCAGCAACCTGGGTTCTGGTCAAGGAACAGCCCAAAATACCGCTCGAAGTGGCCTGAATTTTGAAAACGATATCCATACCCATCGGAGTGACTATCATGATGGACAACAGCAACAGGTCGGAAGTTCCGACCAGGCACAACATGGGAACCAGGCACAATACGCGAACCAAGGCCAGCCTTTTCCAGCAGGTATGGTGAGCAGCAGTGAAGCTTTCGCCAGTTTTGGTCAGTCAAAGGCTTCGGAAACACCTCAAGAACCTATGGGGGGTAGCGGAAATAGTCTGGAATTTCCGCAAGGTGAAGCTTTTCACGAATATGGTGGCTACTCTGCGGGTACAGCTGGAGGCACAGGAGGTTATACCCAAGGCAAACTCCACATTTCCCAATGTAATTACAACACGAGCCCGACGGCGGCGGATATTGGGAATGAAGCAGCAGGCGGTGGTAACCCAGCTGGCAGTAATCAAAATCAAAGTAATCAGAATCAAAATCAAATTTGGACCACATCAATGTCAGATGTCACAAACTCACTGCAGCAATCTGTCGGCGGTATGGTGCAGAGATTGAAAGCGAAATTCGAGAACCCAGAGACGACTCGAGACGGACATGGCTACAGCCAGATTGACGTTGTTCCTCCTGGAAATACGAATACCGGCAATGGCGTGGGCGCAATGTCAGTTGCAGGAGGGTGGTATTCAAGTTCAGGACCAACGCATGCAAATCCCTGGCCGGGCGGATATAATGCCGGTCACGCACACTGGACACATGGAGAGGGGGAAAACTTCGGCCAACCACCATCATGGCACGGTGGTGAAAATTTTGGCCTTCCCACGGGTTCAGGGTTGAATCGTGTATCCCAGATTGGTCGAAACTATTATGCACAAGGGGCATCTTCTCAGAACAATACCAGTGGCAGCAACACCATTGGAGGCTCAGCAAGGAGTCATTATTATGGGAATTCAGCAAGTCAGGATGGTTATAGAGGGTCAGGCACGTATACTGATGAACAAACCTACTCGAACGAACAATATCCAGAACATAACGATGTATGCACGACAAACAGGTCATCCAGGGCGTCTTGGGAGTCCATCCCTCTGTATAGCGTACAGAACAGCCGACAGAATAGCAGAGTGCACAGTTTCGCGGATACCACGCCAACTAAAAACTTCTACGATGCTACGCAGAACGTTTTGCAGAATCATGGTGGACAATACGCACGACAAGAAGAATTTTTTGAACAGATGAGAGAGCTTACACGGATAGAATCAGAAGGAGATCGGGAAAATAGTGCATTTTCTGTCAGAAAAAAATCCGATACAAAATCTGATGGAGCTAAAAGCGATTTAACAGTGCCGTCAAATTGTGCTTCCAATAAGTCATTTCACTCCGACCATACCGATGTTAATGCAATGGAACACACGCCGTGTAATAACCGCGGTAATCGCGGGGAAGGAAGAGAAGCAGCTTCAGGAGTGAACCGCTTGGCCAGCATTTCGACAGCCGCGAGCTCGCATGACGTGAATTGGCAGAGGGGGTCGTCACTCGGATCTGTGAACAGTCATATTCTAGCTGCGTATAATGATCAGGGCTCTCAGAAGGGTTCTTCGCGAACTGAGACGTTGGCAACTCGTCAAGGGGGGATGAAGCGTATGGAAGTCATCACATCAACGGCGTTTTCCGCTATCAGCAGGCTGACAAATTGGGAAAATACTGACAGTAACACCATTTCGCGCCCTCCACCCGTACGATATCGGCCGACAAGTGCGGAAGGGTTATTGGATGGAGTCTCAATAGATGAAGAACTCGGCGCTAGTAGTGGTCTTGGTAGCGAATCTCAAAGTGGGATTACGAGTGCAAGAGGTCTCGTTGGACCACCATCTTCTGGACGAGGAGATTCTGATGTGTACCATACGTATACAAGTGGTCGTGAAAATTCACAAAATTCGCTGCAGAATGATCGAAATACAGATCAACAAGAAAGAGTCAGAAATTACAGAACACCTCCTGAAGGAGAAGGAGACTCACTCTGGAATGCATGTCCGAAGCTCCAGCAGCACCACAAAAACTCATGTTATTGTATCGGTGCACTTGCTGCTGTAGGCTGTCTTTTTGCATCTTTGCATGACTTTCACGGCGGCATTTCTTCAGGAAACAGTGGTTATCTTGCGGGCGGACTTCTTGGAGAGAATAATCATTCTGTGAAGAAAATTCATGGGGTTTTAACCCCGACATCTAATGGATTTCTAACAGACGTGACACACATAGGAAACCCTGATATCCTCGGAGATGGAACAACGGATTTATGGCCGATGAATGCGAATCTGAATTTGAAAACACGTTTACGAAACTCATCAATGATGTACCCGGAATATCCTGAAGCTCGCATGGTTGGGAATCCTTATTCTGGCAATCAGTTACAAAAGCACAACGGTTTCATTTTTGACGTTCCCTATGGAGGATTATCCAGTTTGTGGTCAAACGATTTATCGTGGTCTGAAACAGCGCAAGATCAGGACTCTGCTCCTCCTATGTTCGACCATTTCACAGACAACCAAAGAAAAATAGCGGAGCGATATTCGAAATACAACCCGGTCATTACACATTATTTGCCGCATGGTGAGCTCGGGTTTGAAGGGCAGTGGGAATTTTATGAGAAAGCCGGGCTGGGGAGAGTGGCGACGACTGGATGGGGTAATCCTCCTGAGGTGCAAGAAAGTAACCCACCTAAGGCGAACAATGAACTTGGGCAAGCTCTTGCCAATGCCCAAGTGGGTGATGACGTTTCTGACTCGTCTCTCAACCAAGAAGGATCAAACCAAGGATCCAAAGGAGTTCCTAAGGGTCTTATCATCAACTCTGCACTAACCGTATCCGATGGCGATTTTCTGGTTGGAAGAGAAATAGATGTTGTCTCGTCGGGGGAAGCTGCTGCTTCTCTCAGAAGTGCGGATTCGTTAGGCGACGCGCTCAACAAAGATGCCATATCGACGTCGAATCCAAATGTTGATTGGCGTACTGTCGACAGCTATTTCTCAAACGTTCTGCAAAAACTTCCCTCTAATCTGCATATTACCGCCGATGACGCCAGAATTTTCGTGCCGAGGAAGACTATGGAAACACTTTCAAAATACGGAGACGTGTTGTTTCCGAATTTGCCGAAAAAGGGGAAACCTGCGCAGCCGGAGACGCAATTTCTGGTGAAATACCGAAGAATGGTGGAACTTTTGAGCGATATAATTGAGAAAGCTGATATTGTTGTATACAAGGAAACCGATGATGGTGGATCGGAAGATTCTTCTGCTATGGAAGTGGACGATGACTATGTTGATACGACTGTTACTGATGCGACTGAGGAGCGGCGGCTGGAAACGAGAAAACTGGAGACGAGAAACATCGAAAGACATCTTCTTACGGGCGGAGAAACTCTTACAGGCGGAGTAGCAGGGCGATCACTTACAGACCTCCCAACAGGTCGATTACTTACAGAATATCCTCCCATGAGATATCCTCAAGGGTATTCCGCGCCTACCACGACTGCAGTACTGTCACCAACAGCTCTTCCAATTCAGAGTCTTCCAAATCAGAGTCTCAGCGCAGCAGCGGCGCCAACACAGGCACCAGATGATCAGAGTAACACAGGATCAGGGAATTCAACGCATATAAAACTAACAGAAGAAGTCAACCCTATCCCCCGTGCCACAATCGCAAGGTCCCGAAGAATCCTAGCCGACTGTGCCTCAGTGTTACATTCCATCAAAAACGGCGACTCTCCAAATACGATAACCCGTTTTCTTCCCGCGGTTTTCGAGTCGAAGATCAGATTTGAGGTGGGGAAGGTGCAGCAAGACGGCATTGCGCAGTTTGAAAGCGCGATTGCCGAAAAAGAGACAATAATTTCAGAAAATGCCAGGCCAAAGTTAGCAAAATATTACGAACATGGAGCAGACTATCAAGGTATTAGTGTCGGTAATCATGGTGACGACGGAAGTGAAGTGGGCAGTTTCTGGACTAGGGAGGGGAAAGATTCGTTTCGAAAAGGAGATAGTGAAGAGGACCTTTCTGTCTTGACTTTCTGGGAAGCGGTTCAATATGGAGGCAATGTTGAGGATCAGTTTGACAGGGAGAATCTTATTACAAATAGAGATGTGATAAATGAAGAAACGACATTAGGCGGTACTGCTCAGGTAAATAAGGAAACGAATGGGATCCAAAGAAATTTCATCGAAAGACGAACTCCCCTCCCATACGCTTTCGAATGGATTCCAACCCTTGCGGAGTTGACATACGCAGTTGAGGTGGTTTTGCGGACAGTTACAGAAGAGGAGGCTGCAGAGACACCAGTATCAAGCAGCAATGCTTCATCATCAGCAGATGCGCTGCCAAAAATGGCTTTCCTGTATCCTTGGGGCTTGTATGACGAATATTACCTAAGAGAAAGCCAGGGCTGGAGTTTTGGTAAGTCTGACGATCCGATTCTACTCGCACAAAAGACCCTAGAAAAGGCTGCGAAAGAAAGAAATTTACAAAAGTCTATCGAGCCAACAGCAGCAGCAGGTTATGTGACCAATGGTCAGCGTGGATCTTCTGAGCCCGGGAGACGGATTTTAGCCGCTACTCCAACTCATAATGTCGTGCTATCAGAGGATACAGGACAGACAAACCAGGATGACGACATCACGATTGACAATGATCAGTGGGGCGCAAGCAGGGCAGCAATGGAAATCGCGAATATAAAACGAGAATTTCAAAACGCTGAAGCCAATTTAAATGGTGCTACCAAGGGTGTTGCGAGCAGCAACGGTCTCCGAGAAGATAGCGCGAATTCGGACAGAGACCTTTCTGACAACGATAGAACTGTTACTTCTCCGAATACTTGGCTCGGCTTTCTGGAGGATATTTTGCCTGAATCTGACATGGCGAAAGTCTCAGGAACTTCGAATTCCGACCGCTCAACTGCCAAAGTGCTTGAAGTGAATACCCGTGACTTCAAATTACCGAAGTCTTTGTTCAACGGGCCACGTTCTTCTGAGGATATCCAAATAACCTCGAAAGTCGAACTGTCTCATATTTGCCAGAAAGCAGCATTGCCTGGAATAGCGATTGGAATTGCGAATTTGCGAGGCTTGCTGCCGGATTCGGGATCTGCAGTCCAGTACTCTGATGTCGTAGATAATTTTCAGAATACAGGAGTACCGAATGGAGAAGGAGGCGACTCAGAGTTGGCAGCTGAAATGAATCAAGAACACGGTGGCCCTCTTGAGGGCTCGACTCCCGACATGACCAGTGCTCAAAACATTGGTGTCACTGTGTCCACACTCGGATTATCGCCGCAAAGGAAACTTCAATTTGTTGCATACCGGACGCATCTCTTTGGGTTGATCGAAACTGTGAGGGCTTATATCTATCTGTTGGAGTTGAGCCATGTTAAGTCGGATTCTGATTCTGGAAATGTAACTGGTTCTGATTCTGATTCTGGAAACGCAAAAGAAGACCTGTACGCAAAAGAAGACCCGTATTCAAAAGAACTAGCCTCCCAAATCACTGAACTAAAAACACTCTTCCAAATCAAAAAAGAGGCCAAAAGATGGACCTCCAACAGCACATCAGGCTGGAACTATGAACTGGATCCTGGTTTTCCAGTCCAAAAACTCGATGAAGCTATGACGCAGATTTTGGGTACACAAATGTGGGCACAAGCACAATCCTCCGTATCAGGTATGACGGAAAGAACGGAAAGCACTCCTTCATCAACATCTCCAAATGACGAAAGGACGGAAGAGGCGTCGTTATCCGTATTTACGAAATATGTCAAGGTGTTGGAGAAATTAATTCTCGACTTAGAAATCTTAGTTTCACCATGTGCTTGCCGGGAGAGACTGAAATGGAGCTTGGAAAAAGCGTTGGGGTGGACGGAATGGTGGCAGGGGGTCATGTAAACCTTTTAGATCGTGGACAGAGTGGTGGCAGGGGGTGATGTAGTAAACAAGCTTTTGGGAAAGGCTATGTGTAGAGCGGAATAATGGGAGGACCTGTGGAGCTTCGAAAGTGGGGCCCACGCAATATAGTTTGATGTTAAACTCATCCACACACAAACAATTCTGAATATAGATGGTTAAGTATCGAAAACAATTTTTCAAAACGTATTTCTCAAAGCAAGCGTATCTCTCAAAGCAAACTTGCTTTCATATCCTGTCTCTCATATCCTGTTTCATGGTGTTTTCTAAACACACCGCCGGGCGTCTGGAAGAAGTCGGATGCCTGTGCACACGGAGTCTAGACATTCGCAGTCAGACAGACTCCTCAAACAGAGCCAACTGAACTGACAAACATAACCAAAGCAAGCAGATCGGCTGCAGCTAGTAGCCGCATACACATGCCCATATTGTTGTGAAAATTCTTTGACTTTCCATTTTGACTTTCGTTTTTCGTTCAAAGCAAGAACACAGACAAGCTACGTGTGGCAGATAGGCTACGTGTGGCCATGTAAACACCAACTGTGAAATAGCACAGATTGGTCACAGACCTCCGCTTTCACTATCCAAACACATCACATACACCGTGACTTCTATACGAGAATTCAGATTCGATTTCAAACCTTCAGCGTCATTTTTCTCTTCATATCGCTGACTTCCGCTGAGAGCCTGAGTCAGGCTTGCAAACTCTGGGAGTACTTAAGCGCCTTAGGTTCTAGACTCCGTCGGGCGGGTCAATTCATAGTCAGCAGTGTATCAAGTTCAGCAGTATCATCACAGATATCTGATATCGATTGTTTTTGCTTTTTGCCAACTTACAAGGTTTCAGAGTACGTCAGAAGAATTCGAAAGGTCAAATACTATCCGAATTCTGCAATCTAGAATGTTCTTTTCGTGTGCGACGATTATCGTGCCGGTGGCGATGCGTCCGGTGGCGATGAGTGTCGTCCTTATGGTGTTCCCTTTGTTCTTATCGTGTCGTTCTTATCGTGTTATTGTTGTCTCTTGTTGGTGTGTTGTTGTGTGTTGGTTTCGGTTGTTATGGCAGGTGTGCGCGGTGATAGGTGGCAGCGTGTGTGCGGCGACGTATAGTGTGGGCCGTATCGAATTCTTGAATCAGTAGAGTCCGAATCACAACAGAATCCAATTCATCCCAGCATAAAGTGGCGAAAGTCCCTTTTAGCAATTATTGAATCAAATTTATGAATCAATCTCCTGCGTTTCCGACGCCAATAAATTTATAAAGTCTGGCTGCGATGACCAGATTAGAATGGTCACTATTTGCAATGATCTTTCTCGGATGTATATGCTAGTCGCAATGATCGGATGTCTTCGATTTGTATGCCGTTCTGGGAGCGGCTGATGTTCATCATTTGACGTTGCGCAGCTATCCGTTGTGCGGTACTACTCCGCTACCCGAGTAACTGAAAGCCTGTTCTGATAAGACTGGTGAAGCAAATTCATATTGAAAATATTTAGTGACTTGTTGTGGATAGGTGCAAGACCAGTATCTGACAAAAACTGTGTCGATTTTCGAAGTTTCGAATGAGGCCCGAGACAGGTGATTCTGTTGTTGTCGATATGAACAAGCCGGAAGTTAATGCCGGCAATGTTGATGAAGTTAGAAATGTTGATGATCTTGTCAATAGAGTAGCTGCGGATTTAGATCATCGCAGTGGTATCAATCCAAACGCTGGACAAAATGCGCAGTCTCCGAGGGAGAATTTGGGCAACTCGAGTCCTGTAGGTAAAAATCAAAATCAGAGTACAGCTCTCTCAACCAGCGCCGGAGGTTTCGCGGTGCTCAAAGAAACAAGCAAACAATCGTGGGGTGAGCGTTTGCGTGGCAATCTTCCTGCCCCTGTGCCCTCGATTTTCGGAACGCAATACGATGATCCAGAACCTGGAAAAATGTCTAAAGAAGCTCCTGACGAAATGTCTAAAGAGAATGATCGGAACTTAAAAAGTAGTGTTACTCCATCGCGAAAACTTGTCTCCAAGGGACACAAGGCTGTGGTATTGAAATCGAAAGACGCGCCTTTCGATAATCCGCCGGTAGAAAGTAATGCAGAAGTCAAGGACACAGCTCCTGTGGACAATGCAGAAGCTCAGCAAACTGGTTCACCCCGAGCTGCAATGGGATCTGCTCAAACTGCTTCTGTTGGTGATTCAATCGATGAGGCTGTGAAGGATACACGGCAGGATTCGAACCTGGACGGAAATCTGCCAACTCAACAAAACCTGGGAACAGGCGCAACAGCAGAGCACGACGTTCCTGGTGTTGTATCTCACACCGTTGCATCCAACGAAACCGCAGCTCCAGAAAGAGCCAACAGCCCGTTTGTACAGGTCCACAACTCCCACTGTGAGATCAGCGATGAGATCGACCTGACCCCGTCGCAACTGCTTAAAGAGGAACAGCTCTACACGGGATT
>Ga0099797_100441_pt1 | contig 26801 bp, 20 predicted proteins | sample Uncmet_Sort48C_1_FD_89871 | JGI IMG/M metagenome (GOLD analysis project Ga0099797, IMG submission 89871) | Marine eukaryotic communities from CALCOFI LINE 67, Pacific Ocean - C012_Sort48C_1 | ecosystem: Environmental > Aquatic > Marine > Oceanic | place: Pacific Ocean: Monterey Bay | collected... | reverse complement strand
TTTCGCCGCCATTTCTCTATCCACCGGACAACCCTGGAGCTAATAAATCCCCTCTCTTTTTACCTCTTTACCATCTTTACCACAGGTCGATGCCAATCAAGCGAACTTAAAAGGACTCACTGCTGTCGTTGCGACTGGTGTGATGCACTTGCAGCCAGGCCCGGAGGCCCAATTTGGTGTGGTGTGACGTGTGCAACAAATGTACGGATACAATAAAGTAAATTGTGATGATTAAAATAAATGACTTTGCATATCAAACAGAGTTTATATGTCTCTTGCATCACCATTGCATGAGCTAACCTTCACCTCAAGGGGTTACGTGATAAAAGTCATCTCAACATGGAGAACGGTGGTAGCCAGACAGACAAGTGAACAAACGCTACCTAACGTGGACCCATTATGGTAGCCACAGCCATCAAGAAATGCAACTACAGCACAAGTGCATCACAGAAGCAAAGCCTTACAGGCGCGATGAAACTACACACAGTTGGCCAGTTACTATAGCCATTGCAAACTCTAGTATGAGAATATATTAGATAATTGGGGCAAGGCTGACATGGGCATTTTCAACACATGGGTTGTTTGAACATTTAACACACGCCAGACGAAATGGACTCGGGTCCATTTCGCGCGTTTGGAGCGCGCATGCGAAATGGACTCGAGTCCATTTCGCGTGCGTGTGTTTATCCAAATCGCGGGCAGGGCTGAAGTCAAGGAGTGATGACTGGAAAAATAAAAAGACACTTCGACAGACCATGTAGTACATTGCTCAGACAAGCACAATTGTGGAATATTGGTTATATAGAGCAGCAGGAAACATGAAAATTAAGCACTCAACAACATACGGCTCGACATTCCACCAAATTACAGGCACTGATCACCATGTGAATTATTTCAGAACATCCGAAATATTACGTTTGTAACTACCATTTGATATAGCATATACATTAAGTAATGGGCCATTTAAACGAAAATAAGGTATATCCGCTTTAGATCTTGCTTTAGCCTCTGCATAAAAATGACGGTTCCTCTCTCTTTCAGCAGCATCGAGAGCATTAGCCGCCTCAGGCGTCAAGCAGGGACCTAAGTGTATAATCAGTGCTCTGCATTTAGGGGAGTCATATCTGATATGATTGACAGTCCTCTCCCTCGTGTGGAACATCTTTAAGCAAATCGGACAATGTACCCCATCAATATAAATCCTATAAGGGCTTTTAATTCCATGATGCTTGAACAAATGTAACGAATGAAGTTGGGGGGTATTGGCATTGCAAGCACACAAATGACAGACTATTTTCTGGGGGTGCATTACATTGTCCTTAATTTGCACTTGGTGCATTTCAATATTTGCCGCCTTAGTTTGAGCTAGTTTGCTCACCTTCTTTGTCCAATAACCCGGGTCCTCTTTAATGATGTTACAGGCTTTGACGATATCAGTGTCCTTGAAGCAAGAAAAATCAGGAAACACCGACATCCATATTAAGTCCTTTACAACATCATGAACCCATCCTGATGACAATCCTTTTTGTTGATACATTAAGACAATAATGTGTTTGGCATTTTTCTAATAATGCGAATGAATAATTGTATCCTAGCATTCCTGAGAACCATGGTGGGAGAAACAAGTTGGAAATTAAAAATTAGGTCGTCATCAGACATAGGTGTTTCTTTATTTTGGTAGGAGCCCGAGAACTTGTTTGTGGCAGCTCTGTAAACATACATGACAGCCGAATGAAATTTCTGAAAAACTTGTTGATTCAATTGTGGCCACGTAGAACATTGATAAGTGCCTTTAGACATGATATAACATCTAGCATAATACAGCTTTTTATGTATTTGTAGTCCATTGATCTTAAAAACCTTCCTGAAATTGGTTCTACAATCCGTTTTCATCATTCCTGATCGGCTGACCACCTCTTCTGCCATATTGCACGTAATGGAAGTCTTAGTTCCTACATGCTTGTAGTTGGTCACAAAACGAAGGTTAAACTGGTTGTTTCCTGCTTCGAAGTTGGCATTCATGTTATTACGAGCTAATTTGCCCTTTGCGGACACAGCCTTCTTGCCATGGAAACTTGCGATAGCCTCCGTTTTATTTTTACTAAAATTGATTGTAAGACCATACATTTTAAAAACCGTATAGACAATTGAGGCATTTTTACAAGTGTAGTCAACAATTCGTTCGGCGGGTCCGGAAATGGGTATCATGACATCGTCATGATACGAAGAATGTGTAAATTTTATAACATCTCCATTTCCGAGTTTAATATTAGCATTAATCCCCGCGTCATTCATTGCTACTTCCAAGGCAAAAAGTACTCTTGACATGGCAAGACCATAAACGACATCAGCGAGTGGGGCTCCTGCAAGGGATCCTCTAGATGTTTTCATAATATGAGATAAATATTCCGTCGAGAACCATGTATTTTTATAAAAATGTGCAGTAAGCAAAAGGTTAAACTCGGTAGTATAACCTGTTCCCTCTTCATTTTTCACATACCAAAATAAATCCCCGAGTTAATAAAGTATGCTTCCAAGCAAGCGGGAAATCAAAGCAAATCCTCTCTCAACAAGACAGCCCGGATTGAGGAAATAGCTCATAGTATTGATAAAAGGTGGGGGGCCTATTAACTGGAGGTGGGGGCTATGTAAGTATTAATATTTTACATATACATATATACATATATATAGGGAGAAGGAATTGTATATATATATATATATATAGGGATAGAGATAGAGATAGATTAAATGTTTTCTTGGTCGGAAGTATTATGTGAGGACCCCTTTTAATATCATGTCGCCCGAATATGCCGAACTCATCCGAAACGATATCGAAAAGTCCATAGTTTTAGACAAGGAGATGTGTCTTCTTGTTCAACCATAGTACATGTCTTCCTGGTTAACAGGGAGACATGTCTTCTTGATGACAAGGCAGACGCTTCTTGTGGAAAGCGACGACATGTCTTCTGGTACCACAAGAAGACATCTCTTCTTGTTCAATAAGAGAGCATGTCTTCCTGCTTGAATACAACGAGAAATAGTTCATGACACTAGTGGTCTGGAATGATCTGTAATAATTCGAAATAGTTCGTCTCCGAAATAGTCACAGATACTCCGATCGAGCCCGCAGTAGTCCGTCACAGTCCGAAACAATCCATAATAATTGTCTGAAATATTCTGCAGTAGTTTGCAACAATCGGCAATAGTCCAAAATATGCGAAAACAAATGAATAGGCTCCCGTAGACTCTAACCAGACGTGCTTCACACCTCGCTTTTGCTTTTCTCTGCACAATAGAAGAAATGGTGCTTCCCACAATTCAAGAGTGCAACGGCAGTGGCTGGCCTCGGGACCAGCTCAAGGACTTTGAGTTCCCGCAGTAGCTGCCTAGGAAAACCTTGAGACGAGATGTCCAAAAATATGCAAAAAACAGCTGATATACCACTGGCCCCCAAAAGTCCCGAAGGAAAGCATATATATTTTTGGGGTGGGGATTGGGAGCTTGATCATTACATGCGTTGCCAAGAGCGTCCATTGAGCTATCAGGTGGTGGTCCTACCAACCTATCTGACAAACATTTCGGTCCACGATTTGCCAAATTTCGTGCAGGGACCCGGGGTCCATAGGGACCCTGAAAGAGATTCATAAGAAAAGATTAGGAAAATCATACAATTGAAGTTTTGCGAACATTTTTCACATTTGGCCTTAAATGGGTGTTCGCAGGCTCTAGTACACTGCAAAATACTCGTGGTAGGCTGCCTAAGACTTTGCCCACTGGGCAAACCCAATTCTGAGAAACGCATTTTTGCACGAAGTTGTAGCTTTCTGTGCATTTAAGACTGGCACGAAATTTGGCATCGTACTTTGGAATATCCAGGGGGTACTGAAACCGTGCAATTCCTGGATTTTCAGCATTCGTGAAATATTTGTGACAATATTGTAGACTATTTGTGACAATATTGTGAAATAGATGTGAAAATAATGTAAAATCAATGAGTACACATCTATTTTTCACAGTACTTACACAAATATTGGCCACATTTCTGAGGGCGGGAAGGGCCCCAAGATCGAAAGATGTGAAGACGAGATGTGTCATCGTTGTGTCCATGATATTGGTCCAGAATCGACAGTTCTCAGAATTAAAACAAGATTTATTCACATCATGTCGACACTCATCGTAAATACTATAAGATTGCCCAGAAACACAAAGTGCTTGTAAAAATAAGTTTGGGCGTTGGGGTTTGGGGTTTGGTGTTTGGTGTTTGGGGTTTGGGCTCTGCGGTTTGGGGTCTGGGATCTGGGGTCTGGGGTTTGGGGTCTGGGGTTTGGGATCTGGGGTTTGGGGGTCCGGGGTTTAGGGTTTGGGGTCTGGGGTTTGGGGACTGAGGCTATCCAGGCCGACTGGCCCTCCATGGGAGGCTGCGGTGGCGGCGCCGGCTCTGCAGGTGGTGGGCGTGGAGGCGGTGGCGGCTCCGGGATGCCCTCGGGCAGCGGTGGTGGCTTCTGGAGGTGCGCTGGCAAGATCTCCTCCGGCTCCTGCGGAGGCAAGGGGCCCACAGCAAAAAAAAAACAAGGAAAGACCCCCCCAAACAAAAAATACAAAAACAGCAAAATATAAATATATATATATATATATATGTGTTTTTCACAATGTTCAACAAGTCTGCTTCTAAAGCCTGAAGTGGTATTCAAATGCAGAAAGGGGGGTTATTTATCCAAGGTTTGGGCCTAATAGGGGGGGCATTAAAAACCAATGGTTCGGTGATTGGACTAAGTCCATCGAGGCCGCCTCCGTTCAAGGCTGCGGTGGCGCTCAGGCAGCGCGGTGGCTCCCGGAGGTGCGCTGGCACATATCTCACCCAATGGGGAATAGATTTAGCCATCCTAGTCACCAAGTCATCTTATACAATGGAGTTCACTTTTGTACGGCTTGTGGAGCCACAGCAGTCAACAAACTAATTATACTGTATGTCCCATGCATAACTCTTTGGCATGGCCTACAGAATTACAACCTTAGAGTTCTTGAAGCTGGCAAAGCACCTCAAGGGTTCCCTGGCTGGCCTTCCAAGCACTTACATGACGCCCATACCTCAGTGGTACAAGGTGTCCAAAAGCAGATTGACTCGTTGGCGGCATCCTATATGGAAGTGATGAATAATGACTTGTCATCTTATCGCAGTTCACGATCATCGCATGTTGGGTTCGCTAGTCGTTCCGACTAACTTCACCGGGTGCCTTAATCCCATATCCCTTAAGTGAGCAAGATGTAGCAAGCTTGCGGAATGTTCATGTTGTCGTATAGGTATATAAATAAATATATATATATATATATATATATACCTAGCTGTGATTTGGTTGCTTAAAAACTTGATATTTTTTAAGCTTTTCATTTTTCGTTTTGGGTGCGTTTTTCGAAAATGTATTTTCCCCGAAGGGCTGGCAAAAGAACTCCCAAAATTGTAAAATCCCAAAATGTTCGGATCTTATCGATTTTCATATGATTTTACCCATTTCCATATGCAAGTTCGATGCAAAAAAAAAAACGATGCATTTGAACACGTCCCCGGCCTGTTTTGTTGGCTCCGGGACCGGAAAACGCGAAAAAAAAACACAAAATCTTAAAAAACTTACAACTGGCCCCGAAAAAGCAACTAGGTATATATATATATATATATATAAAATATATAGTAAGATCGAAGTAGACCCTGATGCGCAAGTATGAGATGATAACAGGAGGTGTGGTGGCGTGTGGTGGCAATGGCGCCTCAAAACCCTGCTGCGCCAGAAGCGGGTGGAGGTGGCCAACTAATAAAGTGATTCCAGAAAACATTAATTATTCATTGAATATGTCCCCATTCGCATCAGAATCTGCTTCAACCGTACTTTGTAACGATCAACCATTGTAAAAGGTAGCGCAGCCCGTTTTTCGACTTCAATAACTATATGTAGAGAGGGAGATTCCGTGTTACAAAGCAGAGTTGAAGCATATCCATCTCTCAGACGAGCTACACCAATATATCTTCATATGATATTCTTATTCTAAATGTACTGATACATATATATATACATATATAAAGCTATATAATAAGATTGAAGTAGAACCTGATGCGCAAGTATGAGATGATAATAGGAGGTGTGGTGGCGTGTGGTGGCAATGGCGCCTCAGAACCCTGCTGTGCCAGAAGCGGGTGGAGGTGGCCAACTAATAAAGTGATGCCAGTGTCAAGTAGGTGACTCTATAGCTAAACAATCTCTCGCTATATATATATATATATATATATATATACCCAGGATTGCTCGGGCAGGCCAAATAAAGTTTGAGTTTTTTTTCCCGGGATTTTGGCCGGATCCTGGTCCGGGACGTCGTCCATTGGATTCGGATCGCCGAGACGACACATTTGCCAGTGTTTTTGCGCCCGTAACATTTTTGACGGTCAGTTTCGTGCCCAACTCCATATTTTGGAATCAGGCCGAAAAAAAGTAAAAAATACGTGCAAGCAAGACCGGGTATATATATATATATATATATCATATAAACTTCCCTTAAGAAAATGATATTGGCAGGATTTGGATGAAAAGCTGGAGCCTCTGCTGCCAGAGTGCTGCAGAACGACCAGCCCCGAAAGCCTGGGAAGAAGCTTTGGCTCTTCAATTTTCATCCCCAGGGGCACTCCCCTCAGACATCCCAGCGGGGGGAGGGGGGGGGGGCTGGCAATTACTAGGCTTGGGGCCCGAAGTGAGCTTAAGAAAGCTGGAGCAGACATTTTGTGGTTACACAATATCTACTAGTACCAGTTTTTAAACACATTACATTTCGCGCGCGGCGAACCTTGGCGCCCGAATGTTGCCCTTCAACGCAGAAATATCTACTACTATGAAACACAAATATGGCATTATTATTCAGTGCACAATTAATGCTGTAACTGTAATTTGCGGATTACAGTAAGCAATTCGGTGTGCAATAAATGTTGTTACTGTAATATGTGGAATTCGGTGTGCTAGAGCTATACAATTGGTTTGCCGCATAACACGTTTTGGGCACAAAACAGGTCTAGGAAAAATAATCTCGGGCTGATATTTGGTGTACCCGGCTCACAATGGCGTTGCGTATTTTTGTTGGTTTCGACGGAAGATCCTGGTGTTGGAGAGATCCGGTCCCGATTAATGGCGCTATTAGTTCGTCCTGCAATTGATGCTGTATCAGTGACTGCCTCGTAGTGCAATAAATATTTATTCAATTGATAATTCATACATTGCAATATTTCTGTTTCTGATAGTACTTTCTGCCCTTGGGTCGACAAGGTTGCCCAAGTGGTTCCCAAAGCCGCCCTGGTTGGAAGGATGCACAAAATTGACCCAGCGGGCACCAAGGCCTATCAAAAGTCTGCCAACATGGTCCCAAATCGAAGAATTTGGCATGAGACTTGCGGATAAAATTCCAATTGGGGGTCTCCTCTCAATTTTTTATATATTCATGTATATATATATATATATACATATATGCATAGAGAGGGCTCATTTCTGATTGGGCTGATTTCTAATTCGGCGCGTTTTGGCGGGCTGGCGCCCCCCAAACCTCCGCAACAAGCTAGGGGGGCTTCGCCCCCCCGCGCCGCTCCAATGCTGGCCTTGGGGCCGCGAGTAAGTCGGAGGAATTTGTCGCTTAGGCGGCAAATTTCACCTCCATTTTTCTAGCCCTCCGGACACCCCACAAGGGGGGTCATTTCTCATTCAGCTCATTTCTACTTCGGCGCGCCTGCGCCCAATGAGAAATGACACCTCTGTATATATATATATATATATATATGAATATTCATGTATAGCACCGCCGCCCCACGACCCCCCATCGGCGGCCGGTGCCAAATTAAGAACGCACAGAATCAATAATACTGCAACGACTCATGAACTCAAGTTTACACATTGATTTCACATTGCGACCACATTGTGTCATGCTGTGTCCGGGCACATATCGATCTGTAATGTATGAGCATGTTGCAATTCTGACTGTGGCCAAACTATACAATACGATATATTAATGTGTATATATAAATGAATAAACAAAAGGTGTGTATACATATTTCAATTTGATTGTTTTTGATACATCTCAAGTACCACCTGATATTTATATGTAAACATAATGGTGCACTTCAAAATAATTGTTTGGGGGTCTATAAGGCCAAGCGACACAAACAATTAAGGGGGGGGTAGGACCCCCAAATAATTTTGCCGCCTGGCCCTGTAGACCTCCCCTCCCCCCAAAACAAAAAAACGAAAACAATTGGGGAACACATTTGTGACAAACAGCTGAAGTATATGTGCACATATGTGTATATATATATATATATTGTGAAGTGCACCGTTATTGCAGAAACTCTCTTGCCCCCGCTCCAACGGACATTTTCCTTCATCGCTCTACCACCGCACTGGGTTGAACCCTAGCTTTGACGGACAAGTGCACACTCAAGGCAAGATATTCTAGTTACTGAATCACAGACAACATAGATCACGAACTTCTATGACATTGGTGTATGCATTCGAATATGACATATATATATATATATATATATACCTAGCTGTAATTTGGTTGCTTAAAGAACTTCATATTTTTTAAGCATTCCATTTTTCGTTTTGGGTGCGTTTTTTCGAACATGTATTTTTCCCGAAGGGCTGGCAAAATAACTCCCAAAATTGTAAAATCCCAAAATGTTCGGATCTTTTCGATTTTCTATGATTTTACCTATTTCCATATGCAAATTCGATGCAAAACACATCCCCGATGCGTTTAAACACGTCCCCGACCTATTTTGAAGGCTCCGGGACCGGAAAACTGTAAAAACGCACACACACACAAAACCTTAAAAAACTTACAAGTTGCTCCGAAAAAAACAGCTGGGCATATATATATATATATATATATATATATGTCCCAGGACTCAGGACTCTGGGCCCACCCAACCCCCCTCACCCCCATTGTATACCCAAGCACATGGGGGGGAACCCCTGCCTTTGGAGGGGGGAGGGAGGAGCACCCACACCGTTAGCCGCAGGGGGACATCCACACCCGTGGGGAAACCCCTGTCTGGACTGGAAACCAGCTTTCTGGAAAGGCAGCCCCGTTTCTGGAGAGGAAAGCTCCCTTCTGGAGAGGGAGTGCTCGCTTTGGTGTGGAACGGAAAACAGCCCCCGTAGAGACGATTACCGGCCCTGTGGCACAAAAACGACATTCTTGTGGAGGGTGAATACCTCTGACGATGTCCTTCTGAAGTGGATCCCCCCCTTCTGCACGGAAGCCCCCTCCTTCTAGATTGAGAACCCCATTTGTCCTGGGCAGAGGGACCCACACCCACCCAGCCAACCACCCGCACCCACAATGAGGGTGGGGTTCTCAGCCACGCACCCCCACACCCACAGGGGGGAGAGGGGAAAGCCCTGTCCCCAGCCTACCCCCGCCCCGTACACCATTACCATCGCCTGGGGTTGCGGGGGAGGCTGGAGGGCTTGGACATATGGTTGACCTAATTAATTAGGCAACACCTGGACTATGTTGGAGCTTCATAAGTCGGCGGCCGAGGCTTTTTCGCACCGTGAACGTATCCCAAAAGCAACATCGTCAGAAGCACTCAAAACATCCTCGATGATGGGTGAAGCGGTGGTCTGGACACCCCAAAAATTCCCGAACTCACTTTGTTGTAGATCAAAGTGCAGAGCATATGTACAGCATATTTGTATCTATATACAAATACACCGGGTATGCATATTTATGAAGAACACCTGTATAGGCATGTGGGGGGGAGGGCGGCGATGACACACCGCATGGCGTCTTCGATATTAAAGCGATTGATGTCTTACCAGGCATTCAAATGGGGTCCGCACGTTATATTTTTGAATGTTGTTTTGTGTGTTTCAGAATGTTTTTGCAGAGGTGCTGCCCATTGCAGATCTGGTGCTCCCCTGGCGAAGGCCTTCAACAAGGGGATGCTAGGAAATGCAACGCACTTGCTGACATCCTAGGATTGCTCGGGCAAGCAAAACAATGTTTTATTTTGTCTTGGTCGTATTTGTTGGTCCAATGGATATAGGTCGCCGAGACATCGAATTAGCCAGTGTTTTGGCGCCCGTAGCGTCCGTGGCAACCAGTTTCGTGTCGGAATGCATATTTTTGAGTATGTCCAAGCAATGGCACGGACATGGCCTCCAACAAGCATACACTAGGAAATGGAGCACCCGCCTTGTTGACATGGCTGGCAGACCACTGTGGTGTCAACCATAGCGGTGTCCCCCATGTTCCGCAAGAGCGAAATGGTGTCGCTGTCCCTGAGACCGATTTCCTCTATTATGGTCTCGTCCAACAGATCTCCCCGATTGAATATCAATCGCTGGTTTCTGGGAGCCCAACCCACATCGTAGTAGATGAGCGTTTTCAAGACATAGATATTTTCACGTGGCTGGACGAAGTACTCGTGAGTGCTCTCCCCAAGTCCAACCGAAGTCTCGCCAGTTTCAGAAGAAACCAACATGTTTATCTTCTTGACATTGATGCGGATACTGCCTGCCTTTGCCTGCCGACGTAATGGCTCATCCCTTTCATTCCACGGTCTCCTCTCCGCCGATCGCATGTTGTTGGCCCGATTTTCGCCACTGCCGTGACCGTAAGCATCGCGTCCAAACGGCGCAGCAACGTGATGAGCATCTGTGCCATAGGCTGACCTCGTGGCCATGTTACGGAGTGGATAATTATTGCTTTCATAGCCGTTATGCCGAACCGAGGAGGAAGACACCCCATAGGTTCTCTCCCCCGGCCTTGCCAAGCCAGCTCTCTCCCTGGCAGCTTGTAAGGTGGCGGCAAGCTCATCTTTGGCCCTCTGCTGGGGCGAAGGACCCTCCTGCTGCCTCCTCAACTCTGCATCCTCCCGCCTCCTCTTCTCTACCCACGCAGCCTCAGCATCCCCATCTTCCCGGTGTCGCCCGACGTCGGTCCGGTCATCTACTCGCCCGTTCCGGTCATCTCGCCTCCATGACTCAGCCTCTCTGTCTCGCGAAGGTATGCCTGTAACTGAAGTATAGGCTTCTCTCGTCGGAGATCTAACATAATCTCCCTGAGAGTCCCCAGACAAACCAGTGCCGGCACCTCCATTCTGGCTGCGATAGCCAGATGGCGACACAGAGCTCGAGGCCGGCGAGGCGCCTGCAAGACTGGTGCCATCGTAAGCGCCCGTGGCCTGCTTTGCAGCTTTCTTAGCCGCCTTCCGTTTTTCGTAGTCCGACTGTGCCTGGTCCGATGCCGCATTCGATCTGCTTGGCGACGATGCTGTGCTGTCTGCAAGCGATGGATCCAAGCCCTGCATGGTAAGGTACTCCTTCAGATTCATCCCTATTGCATCTGCATTGACCTGGTGTTCTTCAAGAGAAACGGCAGGCTTGTCGGAGTCCCCCACCGTTGTATGGCATCCTCCGGGGGCCTTATTTGCTTAATAACTCGGCAATTTGCCTCGATTAGCATAGCCTTCAAATAAGTTAGCATCCGTTAGGTAAAAAAATAATGTCTATTAGCGTCGATTGGTGTAGCCTTAGATGCTTTACATTGAACAACTCTTCAATCTAAAACATGTCAGGCTACGCGAATCGGTGCTAATTCATGCTAATTTCTATCAAGTCGATTCTATCCGAAGCTGGTAGCTGAAGTATAATTGTATTATTTGTCGCAAAAGGATACCGGAAGATGCCATATATTGGAAGGTAGGTCATAGGGTTAAACATCAGGATTTAGGCCTATCCAGGCGGGTTTCGCCCAGACCGCCGCGCTCGGAGGTTTAGTGCGAAGCAAAGGCGGACTTGAAGCAAAAGTGAGCATATGCGATGCCTGTGCGGCGGATTTTCAGAGACATGGAAGCGAAAGTCAGCATATCATATGCGATACCTGTGCGGCGGCTTTGAAGCGAAAGTGAGCATATGCGATGCCTGTGAATTGAAGCGACAGTCAGCAAATTCGATGCCTGTGCAGCGGATTTGGTGCGAATGTCAGCATATGCGATGCCTGTGCAGCGGATCTTAGCCGACATTGAAGCGACAGTCAGCAAATTCGATGCCTGTGCAGCGGATTTGGTGCGAATGTCAACATATGCGATGCCTGTGCAGCGGATTTGTGCGAAATCGGCGGCAAGGGCGCGGACACCTCTGGCAGGCTGGTCAAACACGCATTTGCGTCGAAAGTGAACATTTTACCTGGACGGGATTATCTTTTGCTCGAATACCGGCTTGGTGGGGTGGCCATAAGTGACTTTACAGTCACTTTACATTTACAATGTAATTTTACAGAATTGTGAAACGGCCTCCCGCCCAACACGCCGTTTACCACTGTGCAAGCACAGCGCGGCGGATTTAGATCAACGCCATTGCGGGCGAATATATATTTAAAGAATATGAGAAGTAATATATTCCAATTTGATGGGCACCACAGGGTGTTGCGGTTGGAGGCCAGGGCCCCTGTTTTTGTCCCTGGCATGTATTCCTTCTCATATTCCTTGTGTATTCCGTAATTGGGTTCAATCTAAATAAGGTTTAATTCCATCTGAATTTAACCCAATTAATTTTAAACCATATTAAATACGCTTCATGGGTGAGCTTCCGAAGCATATATTTTAAACGATCTACAGGCAGAGGAAAATGCTGGAATGGTGTTTTTAACGAGCTTGGGCACAAACTGGGGTCCAAAATCAAGAACTCTCACATTTAAAACCTGATTGATGCGCATAATTTCGACCGGAATGCCATGCATACCACCAAATTGCCCAGAGACCCCGGAAACGCATAAACGAATGGGTTTGGGGTCTGGAGTTTGGGTTTCGGGGGTCCGGAATTAAAAATGAACAGAGAAAACTTTGAAAGCACCCCCATGTCTTGGAATACAGCCACCAAGTCGTTGTGCAACCCCAGAACAGTGGCCCGGGACCGGCCCTCTGAGACCCCGCCGCCATCTCCGGCTGAGCCTGACGCTCCATACTGAGAGTACGCGTCGGATGCGAGTGCTGCGGTGTCGGGATTCCGCAAAGCCATTGCCCCTAGCCCATGCTGGCATGGTTGAACCCCGCGCTGCGCTTGAGCCCTGTGTGGTATGTAATGTTGTTTGCAATATAAGTCTGTGTTGGTGGTTCACGAGGTGTCAAGCTCATGCTGGCCCAGACACCAGGGAAGGAGCCAACTAATATAGTGATTCCTCTATAATGTTCTGACAGACTGAACGACATGCTAGGCTTACCATGCACTGTGATTCACTCGTTGCCCGTTTTCTGTCAACAATGGGTTGTCAACGGCAGAGATCAACACAAAGGTGATTGGTAATGGACGGAATTACACTGTGCTGTCCATTGCTCTGCCACATGTAAGTGTAAAATTCAGCCCAAATGCAACATGTGCAAGAACATCTCAAGAAAGCATGTACACCAACTCACGAAATACTTGTCAGGACAATTACGCAATTGGGATCAATTGAGAGGGCAGGAATATAGCAACATCTGCTGCTCATACCATAATGTTGGGTAGCTCAGATGAATAAAACCCATCCTCTATGCTGTTGGACCAAATGAAGCAACACTATGGTCGGACTATCGTTTTGGGTGTATTCAAAGAAAATGTGTTCTCCCCGAAGGCCTGTCAAAAGAACTCCCCCAAATTGTAGTAATCACCAAATGTTTGGATCTTGTCGACTGTACTATGGTTTCACTCATTTCCACATACAAACGCGATGCAACAAACACCCCAGATGCATTTAAACACGTCCCTGACCTGTTTCGAAGGGCCCCGGGGCCGGAAAATAAGATTTAGATGTTGCTTAATTATGTCCGTCACCTATATATATATATATGTGAATATATATATATATATATATATATATTATGTATTCTATGGTTGAAAGGCCGAGGGGTCCGCCAAGTTGTTTTACTTGTTTAGGTTCACTTATATGCCAATGATATGCAGACTCCTTCTTGAGGTGGACTGATTCAACTGATTAACGGGATGCTGGAAACAAAAACAAACATTTTGTGCTGCAAACTACTTAATCGTGTTTGAAATAAAGGGGATTCAAGATGGGGATTATTAAACCCCATTTAGATTAAACCCCCATTAAGAGAGAATATATAAGGAACATGAGAAGGAATATACTTCAATGGGATCTACGGAACAGGGGGCCGCGGCCTTCGGCCGCGGCCCCCCGTGGTGTCAATAAAAATGGAAATGATTCCTTCTCACATTCATTGTATATTCTGCCGTAACGGGCCTTAATCTATACGGGCTTGAATGCCCGTTTTAATTAAACACCATTCATATTAAATCCCATTAGCTACCTTCCAAGTGGTGTTCCCTTCATTCCTGATTAAAAAACATTCAAAACAAGTCGTGTGTGTGTTGAAATCCCCATTAAACACTATTGAAATAAGTTAAACACCATAAACCATTTTAAAATCCCATTTTTGCTGTAAACCTTAACAACCTATCATTCTATATTCTCCGTTAATGGTGCTTAATCTAAACGGGGTTGACTCCCCATTTTAATTAAACACCATTAATATGAAACCTCATTAACTACCTTCCGCGTGGTGTTCCTTTTTTCTGTTTTATTCAAACACATTCGAAACATGTCGAGGGTGTGTTTAAATGCATTGCGGGGTGTTTTTTGCATCCGGCTTGCATGCGGTAATGGTTTGGAGTTCTTTGGCCAGTCCTCTGGGAGAAAATGTTTTTGCAAACACACCCCGAAAGTCGGTCCATGATATTGGATTTGTTTGAATCCCTCGCCCGAGAAAGCACATGAGCTTAACAATATATTAAGTTGTTAGAGGGTACCGAAACTATTGACAGCAATATATCAACAACTAGCAGACTTTCCGAGAACCAAAAAGGACGCCCGTTGGCGTCCAGTGCAGGCTGTTCCTTACAATAGTAGCCCAATGGAATTCTAGCGATTTTGTCGAAACCTTGCAAGAGATCTGTAGTCTCAAGTAATACATTTGAGCGACATATGGAGTAATTGGAAACGGAGTTTACAAAAATTACTGAAATCTAAGTGGCTACTAACGGGTGTATGGTTGGCGGGCCTACCTCGATTAGTTTTCATCCTGTTTAACCTTACTGTCGATGCTTCCCTTAATTGCCACTCACTTTTCAAGTATTCTCCGTGAACCCTAATAGGCACCAAATTTCGTGCGAACCCTAAATCCACATACTTGTACGTTTTTTGTTTGTGTATGTATTTTGGAAAAATGTAATCTCCCCAGAGGGGTGGCAAAATGAACCCCCAAACTCAGGAAAATCCGCAATGTTTGGATCTGATCGGTTATACCATGGTTTTAAGCATTTCCACATGCAAACTCGATGCAAAAAAGCAGGCCAAATGCATTTTAACACGTCCCAGACCTGTTTTGAAGGGCCCGGGGCCGCAAAATAAGGTTTAGGGATCCGGAGCCGGGAAATTTGGTTTCGGGGCCCTGCACGAAATTTAGCACCAATAGGCTCCACTTCCATTACAATGAATACGCACCACTAGTTGGTGCAACGTGTATGCAAGAAGTTAGTGCCCCCCCCCCCCCCCCACAAACAAGAAAAAACACTAGCCCCAACGCATCGGACATATATATCTATATATACACCGTTTTCAGATGTTAAGGAATTGTTATTTAAGGAATCGAGCCCTCAAAATATCAAACCATAAAATGTTCATGGGCCCATGCGGGCCCATGAACAATGGGCCCATGTTCAGGGCCCAATGGGGCCATGGGCCCCATGGGCCCATCGGGCATGGGGCCCAGGGGCACCATGGGCTACTGAGGTGGGGGACCACACGCCGAGAGCTGAAGGTGTAGTCAGGAATTTCGCCCGGAAATCGATATTTTCAACGAATTGAGGGTACTCTGCCAAGAACTTAGGAATTCCTTAACATCCGAAAAGGGTGTATATACATTCACATTCGACCATTCTGCACAAATCCTGTTGCTTTTTGGATGGAGTGGCGGCCAGGACCCGAGTATGAGGGTTCCGGGGTCTGGGACCGAACAGATGAAAACCACAAACTCCATGAGATAGGGTGTACTTAATTTGTTTGAGTTTGTTTTCCTACATTCTAACTCTCCCTATTCCCCGCCTATCCCTTAGGGGCCGTGTAATGGGGAATATAAGTGTGTGCAATGTTTTTGGGACACTCGGACTCTCGCACGTACAGAACTCTAGCAGGCTCCTGCTCATCGGCAGGGCTAGGCTTCATGTGCAAGGTGTTAAAGTGCTTCCTTGCTGGTACGTTCGTCTCTTGAACGCAGTCCTAGCACGTCTGGCTTAGGACCCGGAACTGCCACTCAAGTGCAAGTTCCGGCCAGCTGCGCTTGCCAGAGCTCCTGTTGAAGGTACCAGCTCTGCAAGCGACATGACTTTCTTGGATCGCGACGCTAAGGACTGCGATATCCCTGTCTCGTAGGGATCTATGCGACGGCTCGTTACTCAAAAGGTACCAGCCGAGCATAGCCAGGGACCACTCCAGGTCTCTTCTGCTGGAACGCAGCCACTCAAGGCAAGCGAAATCCCAACTCAATGGGACCCTGGACTCTGCGTTATTGCGAGGTCCGGCCAGCGACGCATGTCAAAGCTCCTTCAAAGAAGGTACCAGCCTGCATGTGCAAGAAATCACTCAAGATTTCGTCTACCTAGGATCGCAACTCAATGCGATATCCCTGTCTCAAAAGGATCTATGCTGCAGCTCCTTAAGAAAGGTACCAGTCGAGCATAGCCTGAAACCACTCAAGGTTTCTCGCCCAACGCAATGGGAATTTGTTCCCAACGCAATGGGCTAGGCTCTGAACCAATGGTTAGGCCTGTTGCTCTTGCTCCAGTTTGCCCGTGGGGTCTAAACTGAGTGCAAGGCCTATCTCTATATTGTTGTTTTGTTGTGACTATTGTGTGAACAAAACCTTCCTCCCTCATGAATTGTGGAAACAACACTCAAGCTTGTTTGCGACACATCCTGATAATTGACAACTGTCTGTCCTGAAGCTGATTTTTACAACCTCCGTTGTTTAGGTCTTTACCTACATATTACCACTTACTTGCAGCTCTCTATATTGTTGTCAAGGAAAGCAGCTCTCTATATTGTTGTTACCACTTACTTGCAGCTCCACTTACTTGCAGCTCTCCAGCTGCACATGTCAAAGCTCATCTTTACAGGTACCAGCTTTGCATGCGCCTGAAATCCTCAAGATTTCGTCTTTCTTGGATCCCTGTCTCATAGGGATATCCCTGTCTCATAGGGATCTATGCTGCGACTCCTTACGAAAAGGTACCAGCCGAGCATAGCCTTCCCAACTCTATGGGATTGGCAGGAACGCAACACTCAGGAAATGCGAAATCCCAACTCTATGGGACCCGGAACCCGCCGTTGGGGTGAGTACCGGCCGGCCGCACATGTCAAAGCTCCTTCAAAGAAGGTACCAGCCCGCATGTGCACTCACTTGGATCGCAACACTAAGGAAGCGATATCCCTGTCTCATAGGGATCTATGCTGCGACTCCTCACGAAAAGGTACCAGCCGAGCATAGCCGACGCTTCCGACTCTACGGATCTTAGCACTCTTTTCCGACTCTACGGATTTTAGTGATTTGGCTTCCGACTCTACGGATTTTAGCCAAGGCTTCCGACTCTACGGATTTTAGCCTGTTGCATTTGCGTCAGCTCGCCCGAGGGGTCCTAACTGGACGCAATGCCAATCTCTATATTGTTTCCACTGATAACGTCAGCGCTGCTCACTTACTTACACTCACTTCCGCATAAGACAACAGGTGGAAACACAACTCACTTACATGTCCGAGAACTCACTTTCATGTCATGTCTCACATGATTTGGAAATCATAATACACTTTGCAACCTCCGTTGTTTAGGACTTTACCCGCATATTTAGGATATTATTAAGCCCTTCGCTCTTGGCGCTCCGCACTCGTCCAATTCTCATCTCGCCTTCAATACATGCTTGCAGGCATTAATAAATATCCCAGTGTATTATGACCTACCGTGCAATTTTTTTCGACCTTATATCCTATTACAGGGCCCAAAGGGAGCGAAGCGGGGAGGGAGGGCAAAACTTGGCCCCCCCCCTTAGGGCCCAAGAGTTATCGATTTTGGGGGAAACCCGCCCACCAACCCTCTCACTTGCTTTAGCCAAACTGGCTACGAAGAACAAATATTATTTAAATGCATTTGTTCGGGAGGGAGGGGGTTTCATGATAACTCATGTTGGGGAGCCGAGTCGCAAGCGCCCCGGCTCCCCATTCTTCCGGAGAAACAAAACACAAACAAATTAAATACTCATAATGTGCCACTATAGAGGAACTTAATTTGTTTGAGTTTGTTGTCCTACATTCTAACTCTCCCTATTCCCCGCCTATCCCTTAGGGGCCGTGTAATAGGGAATATAAGTGTGTGCAATGTTTTTGGGACACTCGGACTCTCGCACGTACAGAACTCTAGCTGGCTCCTGCTCCCCTACTTCAAAACTTCAGCCGGCTTCGTGCCACTTGGGAAAACAGGAGTTACAACTCTTGCATTTAGCTGCCTTAAAAAATCGCTCACTTCCATCCGCGAGGGGGAATCCGCCACGTTGCAGCTCGTGGGTACGCGGGCGTACCACGAGCTGCAATCGTTTTGGATGTCCCAAGCAGAACACTCTAGCGATAATTTAAGGGAAGCTAAGACTGGGCTGTAGGCCCTAATGAGGGCGATTTTCGCACTCTCATTATCTACGAAGAAAATCACTCTACGGCCTGCAAGCTCTTTTGCCCATGTAAGTTTGGCGATGAGTACTGGGAAGATTTCAGCTTGGCCGATGACTTGCTTCTGATCTGCTTTCGAGCGCCAATCTTCGATGTCAACCTCCCGTAGTGTACACCCGAACACTTCGGGCACGCTTCCAGGAAGGAACAAGACCCCTCCAATGGAAGTCGTGTCTTCACACGCACCGTCAGTGAACACTATTGCGGGGGCTTCGTTCGGTTTGGGGCGGACTTTCCTTGGGCCTGCGCTCTTGAGATGGGACACCGCGAACCTCAGGCCGAATTCCAGATCTTCTGTAATTTTCCGCGGGCCCATGTAAGACGCCAAACTCGGACAACCTTCGAGCCACGAAGGCCATGAGTCTGCAGTGCGTCTGGCCTTCCGAAAACGCTACTTCCCTCTAAGCGATAAGGCCTCCTTGGAATTCAAAGTCTTTGATTGGGACTCTAACAACCCAGACACCTGCTTTTCAATCGCATCTACTCTGCCTGGTTTGTTTTCTAAAAGAATTATTCGCTCGCACATCCTAGAGAAGTTGACTTGCACGCCCAACGAGACGAGTACATCCGAAAACGGCTCCTCTTCTCGTCCGACTTAGACAGTTCCCAAGCCAACAATTCTAAAAGGCTTTCAATCGCATCCTGGGCCGAGGCGGCCGAGGAGGCCGGCTCGACTTGGGTAAAGTCGTCAAAGAACTCTATGACAATTAAGGACAGGAGGCTGGTGGCTAAGGCCGCTATTGCCCGGCTGAAACTAGGAAACCGTACACAGCCGCCGCCCGCATTTATTCCGAACTCAAAGAAGTCATCTATTGGACGCAGCTTTTCACCTTGCCTTACGGCAGAGCGTCGGGCTACAATCCAAAGTTTCCCTATGTGTGACTCTAGCTCCTCCGATGTGAACGGCCCCTCTAAATTTCCTGCCTTCTCTTCCAGGAGCGTGGTGTGCCAAAGCTCTTGGTCGTCCTTAGACCACTGGTGTCCAGACTGTGGCGTCAAGACTTTAGATTGAGCTTCTCTGGCGCCCGACCATAATGACCTCATAGGGTCCGGTTGCCAAACTCCAGTTCTTTCTAGTTCGCCCACTACCACGGTGTTGCAATGGGGTCACTTAAGGTTTAGAGGGTGTTGGATTTTTGGATATATATATATATATATATATGTCCATTTTGGGTCAAGGCGGAACCTTGAGTCAAAGTGGGCACCTTTGCTTTCCAAACCGACCTGTTCTTCAGCGTGCTTAGGTTAGTTTAGCTTTCTATTACAAAGCCTTAATGCCAATGGTAAGCAATTCTACCACTGCCATGTCGTCGTAGTTAATGCTCTGTAGCATTTCTGAAAATAGTAAATCGCTTTTGGCTCAACCACCCTCGCAACCTCTGGGCCAAGCTTTTTCTTGCGCTCCGCTTCACGCTGGGCTAACTCCAGCTTTCTTTTTCCCCAACGGTCCAGAGTGTCTTGTCTTTTCTTCTTGAGGTTCGCTGGGCCCGGCCTGGCTATTGAGGCCATGGCCTTGGCGACCGAAGAAGGGAGCATCACGTCTTTATCAAAGGGGTGGTCCAATTCCCCTACCACCTTAGGTATTGTTGGATTTTTGGTTATATACATTTGGCCATTTTGGCTCAAGGCCGAAACCTTGAGCCAAAGTGGACGCCTTTGCTTCTTAATCCGACTTGTTCTTTAAGGTGCTTAGGTTAGTTTAGCTTTCCATTACAAAATCTTAATGTCCTCGTGAGCGACTCTACTACTGCCATGTCATCGTAGTTGATGCTCTGCAACATCTGCAAATAATAGAATGGCCTTCGGCTTAATCACCCTCGCTACTTAAGGGTCTAACTTCTTCCTTAGCTCCTCTTCTTGTTGCGCTAACTCTACCTATCTCTTGCCCCAATGGTCCAAGGTGTCCTGTCTTTCCTTCTTGAGGTTAATCGGACCCAGCTTGGCTGTAGAGGCCATGGCCTTCGCAACTGCTGGCGGGAGCTTTACGTCTTTATCGAATGGGTGTACCCATGTCATCGCCAAGCAGGTAAACTCTTCAGTGGACCATGGGAATCCGAGCTCGACCCTGCTTAGCCCCGACCTCCCATTTTTAATAACACTAAGTAGGCCAAAGTCCTTGCCGATCAGTGTGTCTTGCCAGGTCAAATCTGGCTTCCCTGTCTTTTGCCATTCCTGTATTTTTGTGACCGCATCAGGGGACACATTGGCAAAGGTCTTGGTTTCCCTGTACTCGGAAATTAGTGCATTGTGTGACCGTCAGGGTTGAGTCTCCATGCGCTCAATTTTGCCGGCGGTCGCGGCGTGCGTGCTTCGGCAACGGCTTTACATGTGCTGCGATAGCTGCCCTTTTTGCCACGCGCTTGCAGAGCAACTGTGGGTAGTTTCTCGCTAAAGCGGTCGCAAAGGGTAACCCGTTCTCATGGGTTAGGCCCCAGGGGAGATGTTCCTCTGGGGTGTGGTTGCACTCCGTTTAAGACTATGGCACCACCGTAGAGGAAAGACGTCTTCCTTGGCCTTCTCCCTCCATGCATACACATGGGAAAATGCACCCAGTTTCCATGGAAGGGTTTTCCCGTCTCCGGTGGCGGCCATTACTACTTTGAACGATTATGTGCACCACATAACGCTATTTGTTAAGTTTTCCACTGAAAATGAAATGCCCATGTCCTGCAATTTAACAATAGCTCTGGCAACGAATTTGTATAACTCATTTGGCTAATTCGACCCTAACCTTGTCGGTGCCCTGATTTTGGGCACGAGTTCTTGCTTATGATGAGGTCGTGCACTGAGTTTTCCTTTTGAGTGTGAGTTCCTCTAATTTGCTTTAGAGTGTGAGTTGTGTGCTTTCCGTCAAAAACTGTAGGCTTCTCGACTAGCGCTGTGTCGACGGGAGCAGCCACAAACTCTGCCCTGATGCTGCTGGCTTCCATTGGACCAGCCTCGGCGGTTGTCGATGTCGCCGATGTGCTAAGTTCCTTTGGGGGACCTGATCACTTTTTGCATTCGAAAGCTGAATGTGACCCTTCGCATCCTTTCTTGGCGCAAATATGTTTTGTGCGCTTGCACCGACCGTGCTCAAATGGGTTATGACAGCCCGACTGCGTGTCATAACCGTAGCATATCGGTGCTCAGTTATACTTACTTTCCAAGCCCCACAACTCTCGCGGCATAGGCCTATAGGGCCGTTCTGGTCATACCTGTTGTTCTTATTTCCCTTCTTCCCCTTGTCGTTGCCTTTGCTTTTGCCTGTCGAATTGTTGTTGGTTTTAAGGTGCTTGGTTTCCGCCCTGAGGTTTGCCAATTCATTTGCAAACCTCTTTTCAGCCTTGGATTGCCCTCCAGACGAGTTCGATCGCGGTGCGTCCTTGATTGTTAGAGCTTTGACGGCTGGATTTGTTTACTGTAGGGCCACAAGGAGGGTAGCCACCCTGTGCTCCTTCAGAACCGTTGGCAACAGGCTGTCCAGGGGATAGGAGCCATCGGCTCCGAGGTTGAGGCCCAAACGTGCTGAGCCGCAAGTCGAACAAGGACCTCTTTGTAGGTGTTCTTTATCTGTATCGATGAGATCTTTGCGTAGCCAGGGATAGGGGGCCTGGCATACTCTTGGATAAACATCTTCATCATGTTGTCGTGCACATTGTACGACATTATTTGAGCAAGTTCTGATGCTCTGCCCCTCCTGGTAAGGGCGTTTGCCAGCTTCAAGTCTGAGCCCGTGTCGGCCGATTGCTCGGCTAAGGGTTCTTGAAACTCGAGGTGTTTGCCGGCTATCTTGAAATATGGGTCCCTCTTTGGTTCGCCCCTTATTTCTGTATCCCACTTCGTGAGTTGTCCCACTGCAAGTATTTCAATCCCTCTTTTTCTTGCATGGTCGCCAACTTGACGACTTGCAAATCTGAAGGTTCCGTTTCCTCTGCAACCTCAAAGCCCATGCCAATTTTGTCTTGAGGGCTGCAAGGCGGGATGTCCTTTCCTCCTTTGGGGGCTGCCTGGGCTTGTCCGCCTCCGTGTCTGGGGCCATGCGCCTGTGCATGGCAACCGCCGCGCCTGAATAGGATTCCCAATACAGGCGTCTTACTGCGATAATTTCTGGCTTGCAGTCTCCCTCTGCAATGTCCAGGAAGAGTTTCTTGAACACCACATTGTGTAGGTGTTCTTTTGAAGGCCGCTGCCCCAAAGGGGCGCATACACTTTATTATGTGTGTATGGGCATTTGCACGATTCGATGAATACTGGTTCGTTGACCCAAGTTTCCTAAATTTGAGTTTCCTGATTTGTCTCCTAATTGCTTTGATTAGCCTGTTAATGCAGGTCAGATCTGCTGCGTATTCCCTATCTCGGATTTCTCAGAATTTTAATATTATCTTAACTTTACGCGAGTATGTGCAGGATTTTCCACTGGCATGCCATTCTTTACTTTTTGTGTTTGTCTTTGTAGGATAGTTGTCCATATTCTTGGCTATTTCTAAGTTTGCCAAGTTCACGAGACTTCTCAGTGTTTATCCCGGGCTCCGGGCTCGTTTGAGCCGGAATTGACGTTTAAACCCAAAAAGGGAAAAGAACAAAGTTGAAAATCGCGGATCCCTCCGACGATTTGGCCATTGCTCGAAACCAACCTTGTAGAAAAACAGATCCCCGCCCGAGCTCGAAATTTGGCAACCAAGGTCCCGGAAAAAGAAAATGAAAAGATGTGAGAGTTCCCTTTTGGGGAAACATCTCGGAACGAACTCCTTCAAATTGGTGAGCCGAAGGCACCTAACACGAGAAACTGAAAATACCCATGACCAGCGCTGTAGCGGATTGCAGCCGGTAAACTGGGGTGACACCGCTCCAAATCCCTTGGTTCCGCTAGGTCTGTGACCGTCTAGGCGTAGGGATGCGGGGGGTGTCAATTATTCGATCGGCCCGGTCCCCAACCCCGGTGGGCTGGACGCCGGGCCTATTTACGGGGGTGGTGCGACCCCTTTAGGCGCCAGGGGACCAGGGTCGCAGACCACTGGACCCGAGGTTCACTCCCTACGGGAGCGCCTCAGCACGAGAGGTTTAGCGACTAGGGAACACTCCACCGCCCTGTTAGGGGCATTATTCGGAGTGTTATCGTGCTAAACCTTCCCTGTTACCCCAACCTGCTCCCAGTGACGCCACCAGGTATAAGTGAGTTGGGGCCTGCCCTGTTCTCTAAAAGGGGGGCGCCAAAAGCTATCTTTTTCTCTTATGTTAATTACGCCCGAGCCTGGGGCACTGGGTATGGGCACATTAACGAAAGTTTGTCCCACGCCGGAGCCCTGCACCACACACTTAGCCTGCTGGCTTTGCACCGTTTAGGGCAGAGCCAATGCACCACACGGCGTTCACCACATTTCCTCATGGTCACAACTTGAATGCGCGCCGCAATGGTAACCGAACCCAGCTTCCCTCCGGAGATTCAACCTCACCATTCATTCACACCAGCAGAAAACGGCACGGTTAGCTTAGTGGTCAGAGCAGCTGTCCAAAGGCTTGCATGTGCAAGGATGCGGGTTCGAACCCCTTTGGCCGCAAGTCAAAAATCATGAAAACAACGCGGTACCCCACACTAAACAAGAAGAATCTTGCAGGTACCGCGCACTAAACAAGAAGAATCTTGCATGTACCGCGCGCTAAACAAGAAGAATCTTGCAGGGGCTACTATTGGATTCACTTGAATACTCCCTCAAGGGGAATAGCAGTGGACTACTATTTCTGTGGATTCACTCCTGCGGCAAAAATCGATGGAGTTGCTGTGCGCTCCAGCGGCTGTCTTCGAAGATTCTCGCCTATGCTGGAAAACCTATTTACATTTCGCAACGTGCATTTGTAGGGATTTCCGGAATGTATGGGGAATAATATAGAGGAACAGACAAGGGAAGAATACACAGGCGCACCCACATGCAACAGAAGGAACGCACATGCACACATGCGGCGCACTCTAGGGGCCCCAACAAATACACCCTGAAAAATTATAAATACCCTTTAGAGTGGCTTCGGTTTACGCACTCTTTATCATCTTAAAATATTCTTTTACGGTAAATTATTCAGGACGGAGAACGATTTACATTAAATTATTCGTACGATTACAAACTTGTTCGATTTGAATCGATTAGAATAATTTCGGGCCTATGCCCTTGGCGGGCCGACTTTATGTAGAAGGGGGGCCGGGGAAAGAGCATGCAAACGAATCGGGACCACAAGTTTCACCTTAACCCATATCTCCAGCTGTCTCATAGCTGGGATTTGTTGGGCCCCAGCTGTCTGATAGCTGGGCCCGGAACTTCTCTGTACGAGACTGGGCAAGCCCTGCATTCAAACATCTCAGGACATGTCGCCCAGAGCTCACATCTCGGCGTGACTCGGGCTCAGCATTGCACCTCTGGAGCTTCGTCTCGCCTCTTCCTTCCTTTCCAAACGCTGTTTGGTCTTCGACTTCTTTCCTGTGGTCTTTCTCCTCAACTGCTAATGGGTGCTCTTCTCAGTGAGCGGCCACTCAGAGCACCTCGCTGTCCTCCTCCTCTCTTCACTGTCCTCCTCGGCCTCTGTGCATCTTGGCGTCACCTGCTTCCGCGAGCTTCTTCTTCTCATCTTCACCTTCGATGTCCACGCCATCTTTGAGTTAGGCTTCAGCTTTTTCCGTAGTTCCTATTCTGGCCCTCCTTCGCGCGGTCAACGTATTTTTTTCCCTCTTGGTGTCCTTCTCCTCCTCTTCTCTTCGCTTCCTTGCCGACATGGCTGCCTACAAGGGTTGAGCCATCGGTCGGCAACCTGAGCTCTCTTCTGGACTTTAGAGCCCAACACCGGTTCCTGGGGGTCCCACCATGAGAGACGGGGCGAACTTTCGCCCCATCCAACGCGGACGGAAGTTAGGTATCCAGTCCACCTGCCAGGGCAGCAGGGCGGACTGGGTACCTAACTTCCGGAGACCCCCAGCTCTCATCCGAGTTGGGCAACCTTCCCCCCAAACTCGACAAAACTTGGGCCCCCCCTTAGGGCCCAGGAGTTATCGATTTTGGGGGAAACCCGCCCACCAACCCTCTCACTTGCTTTAGCCAAAATGGCTACGAAGAACAAATATTATTTAAATGCATTTGTTCGGGAGGGAGGGGGTTTCATGATAACTCATGTTGGGGAGCCGAGGTGCAAGCACCCCGGCTCCCCATTCTTCCGGAGAAACAAAACACAAACAAATTAAATACTCATAATGTGCCATTATAGAGGAACATATATATATGGCGTTTTCTGTTTTGTTGTGTTACGGAATTCAGTTGACAGACACACCACGGAAACCTGCTCTGGAAATGAATGACTATAAAATGAAAACACTCCAAAGTTGCTCAATAACACATTCGGCTGTGTGCCCAAGCGGCTGGCCAAAGGCTCCCCAACATGAAAACCAAAACTAAATGTTTGGATCTTATCGATTGAACAATGGTTTTAACCATTTCCACATCCAAATTCGATGCACCAAAACACCACAGATCCATTTAAACACGTCCCCGACCTGTTCTGAAGGCACCCGGGGCCGGGAAAAAAGGTTTAGGGACCGGGGCCGGAAAATAAGGTTTCGGTGTTGCTCAATTTAGGACTATTACAGATCTGATTTCGTTCAAACCACACAAATGAAAAAATCAAAATTCACGAATTCACGTACCCATGGCCACCCACATCCGGCCCCCATGGCCACCCACTTTGCCGTACTACTCCGCACTTTGCCGTAGCACCCCCCTCCCCCCCGCCCCACTACCGTACTGCTCCGGAGAGGCGGCATTTCATGCGACCCATACCATCACAAGCGGGGCGGGGGGGCACGAAACCCTGGGACCCCCAACCATATATTCATAAGTACATATATAAATATATTAAAAAGTAGGTTGCGCTAGCAATTTGAACTGAAATCTGAAAAGCTCAAGAAATCCGACTTTGCTCGATTGCGCCTTCAGATGTGCAAAAACATAGTAACTACAATGCTTTTCCTCAGCTGAGCCTT
>Ga0099797_100440_pt1 | contig 26802 bp, 18 predicted proteins | sample Uncmet_Sort48C_1_FD_89871 | JGI IMG/M metagenome (GOLD analysis project Ga0099797, IMG submission 89871) | Marine eukaryotic communities from CALCOFI LINE 67, Pacific Ocean - C012_Sort48C_1 | ecosystem: Environmental > Aquatic > Marine > Oceanic | place: Pacific Ocean: Monterey Bay | collected... | reverse complement strand
CAATTACGGCCCCAATTTCGTTGAGTCAGATTTATGTTGCCGACGGATGTGTTACTGGTGACACAGTGTTCTACAATGAGGCTGGTCCGATCCTGGTGAATGATCTTGTGAAGAACAATGGCGGATCTATCTTCATATCACCTCACAAGACTGCAACAATTCAACATATAATATGCAGAGAAATTTCACGCGAAAGTGATATATTGATTCTCAACAAGGAGTCATCACTGGCAATCACATCATGGCACCCTGTTATTCCTATTCACCCTAACACCAAGCCTGTGTGGATGTTTGCAAAGGAGTGCATTCATGTCAAAATGAAAGACTCAGAGAAACATGGGGCTTCCGACGATACACAGATTGTGTACTCGTTTGTGTTTGCACCCGACGAAAAGAACACGCGAGCAGCAACTATATGGACGCCATCTCACTATGTCGCAGCTGCAGGTCACGGGCTTGTGTGTCCCAAGCAAAATCCTGTAATTGGACACCCTTACTGGGGAAAGAAAGTGCTAGATGACATTCAAAAGATCTCCACAAATGTGTGTGTGCTGATGAACTGAAACAACTTTTGGAAATCAGCATTTACATTTTGAAAAAAAAATGTGTTATAAATACAAATGCAAAATAAACGCAAAATGCGAAGTAAGAAAATGCCCTCTTCAGGAATGCGGCGGCGCCAGGGGTTTGGTGCAAAGAAAAGCAATCGTAAAAGGAGTAGTGCAACAATGACAAAAAAGACAAAACAGAACATGTTGGCACGTAACTGGTTGCAAACCAGGAAAGGTCAAGAAATGTTGATATTTGTTAAGGCCCTAGCTAAAGCTAAAGCTAAAAGAAGTAGCGCAACAAGGACTGGTCCCATATCTACTAAAAGGAGTCGCGCAAAAAAGACTGGTCCCATATCTACTAAAAGGAGTAGCGCAACAAGGACTGGTCCCATATCTACTAAAAGGAGAAGCGCAGCCAGGACTGGTCCCATATCTACTAAAAGGAGAAGCGCAGCCAGGACTGGTCCCATATCTACTAAAAGGAGTAGCGCAACAAGGACTGGTCCCATATCTACTAAAAGGAAGAGGAGTGCACCACGCATTCGATTTAATTGAACAAAACCTCAATCATTGAGGCCAATTGTAATTTGGTGATTCGTGCTTGCACTTGTGCGTGGTATGCAATTGCACATGCACAGGTCTGCGGAATCTCACATACTCCCAAATGACCATCATGCACCTCACAAAGTGGATGCTTTTGGCACTTTCCTTTCTCGGGAACCCACTTCTCCATCAACAATTCCTCTTCTGAGACTGGTTCTTGAAGAAGGGCTGCATGTTCCTTCAAGTCTCTATCAGTAGTGCACTTGTTCTTTTGGCTTGAATTCTTTTCCTTGGAATGTGATTCCATGGCATGCGGTTGCAGGGTGCCATTCTTGTCGTCATTCTTCATCTGTCTCCGAGTTCTTTTGCGCTCGCACCTCTTGCAAATGTCCTTCCGCTTTCCATGGCGACACATGCGCGACCCAGCGCATGCGACACACTCAGAACGACGGCGCCTATGCTCGCACATCTCCGACCCGCCACACTCCCCACACCTTGACCGCCGGTGCCCATGTTGACATATCCTGCTACCACCACATCGCGCGCACTCACTCTTGCGATGCCCGTGTGTGCATATCTGCGTCCCTTTACACGCTTTACACCGGTCCCTCCGTCTATCATGAACACATATGGACACACCGCCGCAAGCCTTGCATCTGCTTTTTTGCCGGCCATGCTCGCATGCCATTTCCCTTCTTTGCTGCCATGATTGTGGAGGGACTTTTCCCGCCTTTTCAACCAGAATTCAAAATCTTAAATGGACTAAAATGTGTTTTCAATTAATGTGTTGCTTTTTGCTACCCACATGCAGGCATTTCGAGGGTTGCTTATAATTGCTTTTCTTAGGTCTTGGATTATTTGTTTTGCCTTTCACTTTCATTTCAAATCTGATAGGTTGCCAACTATTATTAATTTTGCATTAACTTTGCAAACACGTTTTTGTTTACACTCTTTCAAAACAATTAAGACATGCAACAAAAAAATGTTTTAAGTATTTTTAAATGACCGAATATAATATCACAAAAGCACAGGCACATCGCCTGTATCAAACAATGAAAGATATTCATGATATCTTTATCAAGCACAAGATAGACTACTGGGTCACAGGTGGGACTTTACTTGGTGCTGTACGACATAACGGAATTGTCCCTTGGGATGATGATGGTGATATTTGCATTATGAAGAAAGATGTGCCCAAATTACGTAAGCTTGTGTCTGTTTTTGCGAAAAAGAGGTATAAACTGGAAGAAGGAACAACAGATGATGATGATGATGAAAAAGATGCAATGTGTGTGAAAAACAAGGACAGCTGCACATGGTATTTGGAATCAAATCTATCTAATGCTTTGGGAGTAGACATCTTTATCATGGAGAGAATTGGACCACTAGTTACGTATTCGGACCCTTATTGGAGAACATCAGGCAATGGTGGCAAGAGATGCTTCTTTTTATACTCCCATCTGTACCCACTAAAACCTGTCCCTTTCGGTAATTTCTGGGTAATGGCTCCAAACAATGCATTTGAACATCTTAATCAATGCTATGGCACTGACTGGGCTTCAAAGTCTCAGCGATTATTCGACCATCGTCTCGGAAAATGGGTCAACTCTAAACTCACTCGAATGCAGCCAGCTGACTTTGGTACAATTCCTGCACCCAAAAGTACACACGCAGCAAATGCTCCTAAACTCACAGACCGTTGCAATTTGCGACCAAGTAAGAATGTGAACCATTTGACCAACTGGGAAGTGAATCGCCTGGCTTCTCTTTTCAAAATTAAGAACCGTTCAAACCTAACAATTGAAACGAAAAAGAAAATCATTGGCAAAATTGTCTGATACAAGGTTTATACATAAAATCTGAATGCCCTCTTCATCTGTTGGCTGCTCAATGAACAGAATGGACAGTCCCTTGGCGGTTGCTTCATCGCTTCACCAATCTCAGATACTGATTTCAACAAATTACTACACCATGCCTGCAGCTCTCTGTGTGTGTATGTGCCGAGTGTGCTTTCCACTGTACTGTATTTGACTTCATGCTCAACATCGCCGAAATAAAGCAGCGGCATAACTTCCCCATAGCTGTCTCTAACCTTCCTCAATTCTTGAGGTGATCCGCGGCACTTGGCTCCTTTGATATACTGCACGCTTCCATCATCCAACGAGCAGTCAGCAATGGCAAGTACATGATGAACATTCGAATCATCAAATACTCTGTAAATGTTGTTCTTTTCAGGGAGCGTGAATTCACAATCTTCCAATTGTATTCTTAATCCCTCTTTTCGCTGCACTGTTCCTTTTCTGTGCTCAACAGAACCTTCCACGTTCACAGCAAGTTTGATCCCTTTGTAGTGCATCAAATGATATTCACCATTTTTCTTAAGTTCAACACTTTCACCTACTTGTATTGAACATTCTGTTCCTATCACATGCAGCACCGCCGGTTTCCCATTGTACAGTGCTTCTGCAAAGTGAAACTCCATCCCTTTGTACCCAACTATTATACCATTCGACTTCTTGATGTAGTCCCTGTGCACTTTGAACTTTGGGTTCATCACTCTCACTCTCTGACCTGATGCTGTCAACCCGTAACTTCTTGATGGCCAGTTTATATTTTGCACCCACTTGGAAACCTCGTTACTTGCAGATATCGCTGCACATGCAGTCATGCAATCGCCCAAATCTAAATGACGCATTCCCCTTTCTGCCTCTTCCATTTTGATTTGAAACTCTTCTAAGCAATCTCGAATCTTATGCACTTTCAGCCTCGCTTCCTCTTTTTGTGACTCCATATCTCCAGGCTTTTTGGTGACAAGGTAATGTCTCAAATGATGAAATGCATCGTTCAGTTGATTTGTAGTGTCTGCAGAAATATCACGACAAACAATATGGTTTTTGTTTATTTTTGGTTCTGTAACTTGTGTAAACGTGACATTAACCTCGATACCCTCAGTCAACTCTTCCATCATGAACACCTCCTTGTGTTTCATGTTCACAATAAACTTCCGTGCATACTTACCAAGTGCCTCACTATCTATCACACCATCGCGATATAACCACTTTTGGTCATTTTTTTCTTTGTCGTCTGCAAATTTGCCCGATTTCCCACCTAAAGGCCCCAGAACTGCAAAGAAACATGCAAATTCAATCAATTGCATGCCAAGATTTTGTTTGATTTTGGCAAGATTGTCAAGATTAAGTTCTCGATCGAATTTTTTTAATTGGTCTTGCAGTTCTTGCAAATTCTCGTCGAATCTTCCGCAATACTTAGTGAATTTATTTCCATCTATTGTAAACTCCATTTCGGCTGGATTGTACTGTATGTTTTGTCCCTTTTGTGTGTCATAACATTGAGGGAAAGACTTTGGCGGTTGTTCTGGTGATTCATCACCTTCAGTCTTAGTCAGCTGACCAAGAAGTTCACTATAGCACATACTTTGGCACAGTTGCTTCGCAGCTTTATCATTGTGTATTTCATGTATGAGTGCCATCTTCACTTTTGTGTTTCCCATTTCCAGCTTTTCTTTGGTCTTTCTGCAAGCATTATCAAAGATCTTAATTTTCTGCATTTCTAAGTACAAGAACACTGCATGTTGCAGCGGGCACCCTGCATCGCGATCGTGGGGAAGTGGTTCACTTTGATCATTATCATTTTTAATGATGTAGTCATAAATAGCCTGCTCTTCTTTGCTCATTCGTGGTGCTAATTGTCTTTCGTCAACCTCCTCATTGCACAGTGCAAATAAATGCTCTTCTCCTTTTTTGGTTTTGAAATGCTCTTTATATTGCTCATGATCAGTGTCCCATTTTTCAAGAACACATTCCATCTTTACAATTTCTGCATTGGCCCACGAACTACTAGTCGTTTTTTCTACAGGCGTCATGGATTTATCTCTTTCTCTCAATGAGTACAGCCTTTTGTGATTTTTTGAATGTTTTTCGTAAATTTTCATCGAATTAGTGTATGGTGCATGTGGAGGAACTACACCCATGCATCCCTCCCTCGACCGGTCTATTTGGTTACGATCAAAAGGTATCATCCCGATCTTCATTCTATCAAACAAGTCACAATATGCCTTGGTGGCAACATGTAATTTCAATGGGGGGCACTTGAGCCCCTGCATTTTTTTTCGGAACCCCTCCGAATGCACAATATTGTGCACATCACCTTGGAACTCATGTAATTTCTTCAATTCGCGTTTCAGCTCTTCAATGTTTCTAATTATTTGTTCTTGGTCAGGCTCAGGCTGAATAACAGCGCCATGATCTGCCATGGCATGCATAACCTGACCAGAATCATCATTTTTTCTCAATTTCTCATTCATCTCATTTTCTTTTTCCATGATAAGTTTATTGTACGCTTCGGTTGTTCTTTGTTTGAGATGTGCGATTTGCCCCTGAAGCTGCGATTTCACATACTTATCCTTCTCATCAAGCATGAATTTCAGCATTCTTCGGACATTCTCTTCCACAGTTGTGTCCTTGGCTCGCAATGCTGCCATTAACCTTATGTGTTCATTGTCCCATTCATGATTCCATTCGTACTTGGGAAGTTTAATTTCCCTAATTGCCTTAATTGCATTTTCAAACCTCTCGTGCCACAGGTCATCCTTGGTGCAGTTGCGACATGCATACACTGTAAATCCCTTTTGGCCTAAGTGAAGAATGTTTCCTACATTGAACGCCTCATTGTAACTTCGCATGCACTTCGTGTAATCATCGAAATTTTTCAGCTGGTCTACTTCGCATTGTCCCGGCCGGTACTCGTTTTGATCATACAATTTGCGGCTCGGTTCATCAAAACGCTGTTTGACCCCTTCCATCGCCTGCCGACTCTCATTAAGAAGTCGCGGGAAATTCTTTTGGATTGCAAACTTAGGTATAACAGTTGTGTTTGGTGAAATTGACCCTATCTTCAGCAAAATATTACTTTTCAGGTCATCAAGCACTTTATCACTCCTCCTTGAATCCCGCTTGCTATCTAGATGATTCAGCAGTTTCATTATTTGCTCTAAATGTCTCCTTTCTGCACTTTCAGTTGATTCATTCTTGTTTGATTTTCTTTCATCTTGCAGTGCTTTTGTTGGTTTCAGTGGCATAGTGTCAAGTTCCACTGGGACTGTGCATTTGTCAATAAAATTGTACACAAACTCCCCATCATGCTTGTAACCTAAGTACCATACACTGTTTGCTTCAGTACCTACCTTCTCAATACAGAGCATCTCGCGCCTCAAAGCAACTTGTCGAGCAGGGGTTTTCAAAAATGTTTCAAACATGTTTGCCTTTTCAGAATTCACCAACACACTATTGTCCTCACCTTTCTTTTCGAATTTCATCAAATGCATTGATACAGAACCATTACGTACAAGTCTCACCAGACATTCAGGGACATAAATGGTACTATGTGCAGAAAAATGATCACTGTCACCAAGAAGACGCACGCGATGATGTTGCAAGTAGCTTGTTATCATGGCACATTTCCTTTCACGTGTGAACGGTTTCCTCATTAAGTACCTTGGAATGTCCCTTAGGCTAGCAATGCGGCGCATATCTTTGGGTGTTATCTCTTTATTTTGGATATACTTTGTTATTGTACTTTTTGTACTGGTATTGAAGGTACTTGTGGTATCCTCTTCATGAGGGAGTTTGAGTTCACTTATATCAACTGTATCACTCAACATCTCTATATCTGCTGTATCTGCCATATCAACCTCACGCTTAATATCTGCCAACCACATGCTTATGTTAAGCTTAGCGAATTCCTTCTGATCTTCAAGGTACTTGGTGATCAATGGGTGCATCTCCACATATGGGCGATCAAACTCGAAAAAATCCGTTCCCAAAACATCGATCTGCATGGTCACCAACACTATAAGCGGAATGTTGATTTCATGAACACCATGATCGCGAAGGTACGACGCGTACTTGTGCAATTCATCAAATTGTCCCATCTTCATTTCTTGGCATTTTTCCATGACTTTTTCTATACTGATGTAACTGCACAAGATGTTCAACAAACTCATGGGTGGACTGTTTCCTTGAACATGGAGGGCTTGCACTGCATTCCTGCCTATGTCAAGACTTCTGGATCTTCTCATATGTTCAGCTGTCAACGTTAGACTCAATATATCTTCAACAACACATGCACTGTTTGGCATTTGTTCTGTGTCATACCTTGAGGTATTCGATAATTGGGCAACTATATCATCTACAGATTTTGAGCTTGCAATGCAATCCTGTATGTGATTCAACCGCCTAAAAATCTTCCTTTTCTTCCTCTTGTACATCCTCTTCATATACAAAACCTCATTTAAAAGAAGAATCTGAATGCATCGGAATGCATTTTTACCGTCAGGACCGTCAGGAAGCAATTTCTTCGCTAAATCAACAACTTTCTCTTCATTGGGACTCAGCCGGTTGGCTCCAAAGGAATATGGCCACACCACACGCTTGCCTGCTCTCCAAAGAGATTGCAAGGATGACTGCACCCATGACTGATTGTCTAAACTGAGGGCATCTTTTCTTTGTTCTCGGCCATTTCCTTTCTTGTGTGATCTTGAATGATTGGAATCACTTTCACGCATCCACATGAACAGTTCAGTCTTTTTGACTTCCATGAAAAGACGATCTGATACGTTCTTATGACCAAGCAATTCCAGTTTTCTTATAACATATGCAATATTCCCAATTTTCACTTGCACTACCCAAGGTACCTCTTCATTCCTTTTTGAATGATTCAACACAGATTGCAATTTTGCTTGAATGTTCTTCATATGTGCTGATTGCACTGGCATGTTCAATGGCTTTTGGACTGGTTTTTGTCCTGTGTCATTGATTGATTTTGGTTTGGAATTAACCTTCATTGGTGTGTGATGGACTTTTTTAGATACTCGTATAGGCACAAAACTATGTGATCTTACACCTGCTTGCTGCATTTTTCTTCTTGCTCTTTCTTTCAATTTCACCCAAGCGAAGTACACAGCAAATAAAGAAGTAACAAGCGCAAAAAGCAAGAGTGTCATGTTCACTATTTCTGTTGTATCTACTTCTTCCACGTGCTTCCGCACGTTCTTGATTACCTCTGGAATTTTTGATACTGTACCTACAGGGTCCATGATTGCGTTTCCTGTTGCTTTGGCCATTCTAGACAAAGGATAATAGACTTGGGTTTCGTCACTTTCCATAAAAGCAGTTACTCCCCCCGCCACAGAATTCAACATTGTTTTGGGTGTATCGAGTGCATTGAAAATTGCATCTGCATCAGGTGAAATCAAGAATGTCAGAACATTATCTAATTTTTCATCAACCCATTCACCTACACCATAGTATGATGCAGCTGAAGAACCTGCAGGCAATGCATCGTCCCCTTGTGTTAGGACCCCTTGTGCTAGGACACCAAATGTAGCAGCAGCAGCAGCAATTGGGGCAGGCGAAATGGTCCCACCTTCCGTTTGGAGCTTTGGAAACTGGACATCATCAGGCTGTGGTGGTGATGGTAAGGTGGTGTACAATTCCGGTGATTGATGTGATGGCATCGATTGTTGTGACAGTGCTGGTGCTTGAAGTGTATCTGATGCATGCACATTGGTCTGTACAGGTAGGTTGCTCAATTGTTTGAAATCCTCCAAAAATGGTGCAAGCTCTGCATATACCCTCATTTTTTTGAATGGAATCTCCGCAGCTTTGACTTCTTCGATTTGGGCCTGAACAGTCCGAACTTTGCCTGGCAAAAATGACATTACAGGTTCCTCAGCACCATCATCTTCTACTTCAAGAATGTGTGCATCACCCTTGCTATTGTCCAACATATGGAGTTCTTGTGATAAGCTTTCATCCAGGTCTTTTGCTGCTTCAAGCATCAATGTATTGTCTGCATCTGTTAAACCTGCTGTAATCCTGGGTGCAACTTTATCAAATTCTCGAGCAAACTTGATTGTTAAATCAAACACTTTTTTTGCTCCATTAAAAACCTTCTCAGAAAATTGTCCTGCTATATCAACAATGAAATCCCAAGCTCCTGGTTCTTGTTGTTTCTTATATATGGTCATTGCAGTTGATTTAGCATTTTCAGCATCTTGCAGTGCTGAATTAAATGCTCGCTCAGCTTCATCAGCATTTGCAGTGAGTAAACTAGTCGCTACTTCAGTCACTACTTGAGAGCCTTTCTGCCACACTGTAGTAGGTGTTTCTGCAATGCCGCCTGCAATTCCTTTCCATAATGATCCAAGCTTTTGCAAGACTGATCCAAAGATGTCAAGTCCTTTGCGTACTCCTTGATTTGCATTGGCGAAGCTTTCTGCATTGGCAGATTTTTGTGAAACAAGCTGTTTTAGTGTTGAAGTTTCATGCACACCATGTTGGAATAGATTTTGTATGCCTTGCAATTGAAGTCCGAAGAAATCTAACTCTTTCACATATACACTTTCAGCATGATAGTTTGCCACAATACCTTTCAATTTTTTTTCCATTTCATCAACAGGGTGTCCTTTAGCTTTGGCACTATTAATGCCTGCTTGACAGAATTCCAAAATGCCAGCGGGATCAGCCAGATGTTGCTGCAAAGTTTTGTTCATGCCAACGCCAAAGACTGATTCACCTGCTATTTGTTGAGGTGACTTCAATGCATCGGCTTGATTAGCACCCAAAAGTGCATTCTCATCGTGCGGAGGTTCATTCAGCACTTCTGTGTACTCAACTCCATCATGCGAAGCTGGATTCGGTGCTGCTGCTTCATTGTCAATTTGAATCTCTCCTTGAAATCGTTGCTCCAATGCTGGTAAAGCCTTCAACAATTCAAGATCACCCAAATTAGGGGACCGTACCCAAGCATCGTCTGGTTTGAACCAGGAAAAACCACCTTTTTCAGCAGATGGGAGCAACCACTTGCCATCAGCAGCTTTTTGATACAAATAATCACCTTCATCATCAACTTTTATGATGACACAAGGTTCATAATCTTGGTAATCCCCTTCATAATCTGTTTTTGCTACCATCACGATGTCGCCAGCCTTGAGATTGTTCATGTCTACAATGAGTAGCTTAAGTTCTTCAGGTACATGATGATCCTTTTGATCCAAACGTTGCAAAAGTACTCCAGCTGGTATGTCTTGTGGAGCATTTTCATTTACATTGCTAGTTTTTGAAGTTTTTTCTATTCGATATGTATCGTTATCAGCATTATAAGATAACACCTTCCTCCAAACTAATGGGTTGGTTAGCTTGATATCATCGCCAATATGGATTTGCCTATTTCCGAAGATTTGTTTGATTTGGCACAATCCCAATGGACCCCCAACAGCTTCATTTCCAAAGCTGAGATGTGCAGCTTCCCCAACACCTCTTGCTTGAGATGTGTTAAAATCAGGCTTGAAATCTGGAATAGACCCAAACGACCCAAAAGACCCAAAAGACCCAAAAGACCCAAACGACCCATCGGTAATGAGAGGCATTGTCCCAGGTTTGTCCAATCTTTTTACAGTGTGAACAATACTGCTTTTAATATCATTCATTTCTTGGCTTGTAATTTGTTCTTGTGGAACATGTTCAAGTGCATTGAAAATCTTACCAAGCTCAGCAAGCTGGCGTGCTATTGCTTCTGTCAGTGATGCTTTCGCCAGATCTCTGGCCCTATACCAACGTTCCCTATCAGATTTTGCATTGCGGGCAAGAAGATTGTGTTCGGCCTTTTTACACTTCTGAGCCACATGCTGAACCAAATCTGAAATTTTGGGATCTTGTTCACCCCCCAAAGCCACTTGCATTTATGTAAATTGAACACATATTTTAAATTTGGAAAAATCAACAAGTTTATTGTACATTTTCTTTGTTCATTGTGTTTGACACTGTTCTTATGTGGCAACTTCCATGTGCAGATCCGACGGTGTGCGTGAAACTGATGGTGTTGGTGTCTCTGCATATGCAGTGGCAATCACGGTTGCCATAGGAGCACAAACTGCAGCACACACTTCTCGGATGTTCTCGTCGGTGAATGGCCGGGCCATCACATCCTCTTCTACTGTGGATGCCCCAGGCAGCATAACTGCATCAATCACAGACTCAGTGCGACGAAAAACGTTCCGCTGTGACAATACAATCTCATCCAACTGTTCTTTCTCTCGAGACTTGTATGCATCCATTTCTTCCTCACCTTGCTTGCACACAACCACATGTCCTCCTGCTGCCATGGATGCAACTGCAGGTTGTGTGTCAGGGTGTGCGCCGTACCCATGAACAACCACATGTTTCAAATTCTGCAAAGGTGTGAGCTGCAGAACATGTAGAAGCACACCCTCACAAACGCGTCCGTCGTAATTGGGAGTCAGGAACTTCAGTTCACCTTGAGGTTTGCATTTCGGGAATCCTTGTACAATTTCAGACTTGACAAGGTCCATGAACTGCGGATCGGTAGCTATTTCCGGTGACGGTGCGAAGATGTTGCCGAAGACAGCCATGCTCGACAAAATACATGTGAGAATTGCAATTTTCTCAGTGTAAGGTGAGTGCTGCGCCAACGGGTCTGACTCATCGATCTGGAACTGTTGACAGTACGACTGGAAGAGTGCACTGAGGTTAAGGGTCACATTACCCATTGCTGGTGACAATGACACACTTGATTGCACAAGAACCACATTGTCCTCTGAAAGATCAGTGAGCAGCTTGTCAGCCATCTTCAGTATTGCATTGAACATGTTGCCTACAGGACCGATCTTTTCAACAATTTGCGCCTGTGTCTTTGTGTTGCACCTCGTGAATGTGATTGACGACGAGGGCTGTATGTCCAGCATCATTGCTTCCACTGTCTTCTTGTTTGAAACGTCGATACGATTGCGCATATGCTTGCCACGTCTATTATCGGGACGATCAGTGAATGTGCGTCGAGTGGCATTAGCTAGTCCCTCAATCATCATTTGGAACGTGTGCTGCTTGGTCTTCTCATGAAGAACACAGAATATCTCCATGTACGAAATCGAAATCAGGGATTGGCGTGTCACACCATCCTCACCATTAGGATCTTGAGGAGGGAACTCCCAGTACCGGCTCTCAATTCTGACATCCTCATTGCCATTTCTCTTAAGCTTGCATGCACTTTGCATTTTCATGAACTCTTCATTCGGCTGCGCATTAACGCTCTTATTGTCACCAACTTGTGCAACCACACTGTAGATTGGCATATTTTTGATGTTGTCTGTGTTGATACCATGCAGTGGCCCAGCGACAATGAATGCGTCAAGAAAATGCCATGGGAACTTGCTGGGTTTTCGTGATTCTTCGATTTTCACCACTTCGTCATGTGCATCTGCACCATGGGCATCTTTCTGAAGTGCCTTGTGCATACGCCGGTCCACTTCTTTGAGACGCTCTGCAGAAGTGACTTCGAACTTGTAAATAACAAACTCCAGATTGGCATCGTGGATGTACAGTGTATCCTTGTTGCATCGACTGAATGCTTGCATAAGGCACTTCAGGTACTTAATGCGATCGTTGCAATCCAGCAAAAAATGAACAGTAACGTGTGTGTCAGGATTGTCTTTGAGAATCAGGCGCATCACTGCAGCGATCTTCAAAATTGCGCACCAGTCATCGAGGTCTTCCTCATCAACATCAGTCGCCAGGCCAAGGTGCACCTTACCAACAAACGGAACCTTACCACGAACTGAGTGTGGGAACGACATGATTTGCCTTTAGATTTCTTGGATTTCGGTGTTCGGCCTGCGCACAATTCGGGAAGTGTTCGTCGGGGATTTCGCGCGGTTTGAGTTTGCGAGACCGACCAGGTATTTAAACCTTCCCGCCAAAACATCCAACAAAAAATGAAAGCCCCCATTGAAAACAAAAATGGTTCATTGATTTCATTGATTCTCCATCCATGATGATTCGATGATTCGGTGATCGTGATGCGTGGTATTGAGGCGCTTGCTTCATCCCCTGCAAAAGCATGTGCACGCATTGCCCATCATTGGTCACACTTCACAAACAATCGATCGGCGATTACCTGAATCGGACGACGGCTATGGCGGCATATCGTGCCACATTCTTCACACCGCCCATATTGCGCACCATCGCGTGCGCATGCTCTCCGAGTTCCACAGCTTCGGGCATCTCATTAACGACCTCATGCCCCAGCTCCTTACCCACCTCCACGATCTTCTCACCCGCATTCTTGCCGAAATCCACCATGGACTGCCATGTTACCAACACCACAAGAAACACGAACGCCATTACAGTCGCGAGAGCGCAGACGGGACGGCGTCGCATCGACACAACGTTGCGCCTTGGCACACATTCGGCGTTGCCTTGATAGCAAAGGACAGGGGTGATTCCCTCTTCCCCAACATGGAATTGGATCATGCTTTCGGGGTGCCAAAATCATGGTGCCCATTTGAGATTTTCGATACATAAAAACCGGGTTTTGTAAAACAATAAAAACCAGGCCATTGGTGCCATTCGCAACCTTCAAGAGCGCATGAAGAGAAGGATCTATCGCGTCGCAGCTAGAGCGGACACCACGCGCTTGAATCCGCCAATCTTGGACACTTTGGAAGTAGACCTGAATCGCGGCGATGATTGCAGCGAGGTCATCAAGCACATACGTACGGAGCGACCGCTTCTATTCCTCTCCCTGGAGGAGGCGGGCTACAAGGTCACCATTCACACGGCGGCAATGGAGATTCACCCTTGGCAGGAGTTCCCAGCATGGTCCTTCAACGAAGGCGATGTACCTGATCTCTATTTTGTGATCGAGCGCGCAGGCACGGGACGCGGGTCCGGACGCGGGTCGTGAGCGCAGTGGTGGTCACTAAGACTCACATGGATAACGATCACAACAGGCAGAGCACACAATGAACACAATGAAAACTAATGAATTTGATTGTTTCAATGCTTTGATGCTTGTTCTTATGCACGCTTTAATGCTTTCCTCTTCGCTGCCTCAATTCTTATTCTCATTTGCGTAAGGTCTTTCATCTCATCAGGAGTGGGCATTGATGGTGTCTCAATGAATGGTTCTCGAATTGGCCGATAGTGCAGTGGATCTCGTTTGTTTGATATTTTCCATGGACGTTTGGATGTCAGTGTCACATACATCATCATTTCTTCACTCTCGTCGCTTTCGTCGCTTTCGTCGCTTTCGTCGCTTTCGTCGCTTTCGTCGCTTTCGTTGCGTTCGTCACGTTCGTCAATTGCGCTTTCTTGGCTTTCGTCGCTTTCGCCTGGTGCAAGCTGAACCATGACCTGATCCCGTATTCGAAGAGGATGTTCGTTTATTGTCTCACCAGCTTCAATGTTCATTCGCCCAAAAGTGAATCGGATGGAACGCAAAGGCATGAAATCCCATTCTGCCACTGTTTGTTCTGCTCTTTGCATGGAATGCTTAAGTGTCTGTAATGATAAATGATCTTCATCTGAAATAACTTTCCTTTTGACCTGCCGTGTGCGGCCACTCTGCCTAGCCTTCATCAATTCATTGTCATTGAACACATAAGATATTTCTTCCTCTGTTAAATATAGCTCAGAGAAAGCCTGTGCTCTGTGCCTTGCAACACTTTGAAAGCCTTGCTCTATGTATGATGAGCAAAAAGCCGCTGGAAGTTTCGCCCAGCCTTCCATTCTTTGCTTGTAGATGAACATATTGTCTTTTGCATCATCCTTATGGGAGGTGAAACCTCTTGGCCTTTGAAGGATCTTTTTCAATTTCATAAATTGTGTGAACTCATCTCCTGATCGCAGCAGCACAACCTTATGCTGTTGAAACGATTTATCAAGCCACTGTTCAGCTTTCATTAGTACAATGGATTGTAAGTCTAACCATTCCACATGCACTTCAATGGCAGTTTTGCCAGACAATTCTGGAAAGTTTCGGCTTCGAATTCTTGTTCGTTCCAATTGTTGCAGGTTCTCATCGCTGAACTTATTTGCAATACGTTTTGATCGAATCTCCCAATTATGCACACATGCTTGGATATATTGATCACAGAGTTTCATTTTTACTCTTATTGATGGGTGTTCAATATTGTGTTCAATGTTTGGTTGATCGAAGTACTGACATAGTTCCTGAAATGTCTCGCTTGCAAAGAACCCAGGACACAATGGTGTGTTCAACAGATCTCTTGTTTCTTGTGATATACGATCCCACTCAGATAGCCCGTGTCGTTTTAGTGTTTGCTGCTGTTCTTTATGAGCTTCTTGAACAGGGCTTGGCATTTGCTTACACACCATATTTTTTTTTGGAATTGTACATACGAACATCATTTCCACTAGACACTTGGCAACAGTGAACTGGACTTCCACTTACCAAAGAGGTTTATCAAATGCCTTCGATCGTCCTTGTTCTTCAAGACCTGGTCCAAAATTAGGACCCGTTCAAAAACACTCATATTCGGGTGGCTATTCTCAATCTCCAGATAGAGTTTCATTAACATGAGAAGAACATGTGCGTCTGATATGTCATGCATGTACTGGGAAACAAATTCTTTTGTATCAGCGTCCTCAAGCATCCCAACAAGATGGCGATACTGCTTGTTCTTCAAAAAAATCTTCAGTCCGCTGTGCTCATCTTTGTTGTACACAGAATGCTTCACAAGGTCCATTTTATAACATACGAAAAGAAAAATGTTTCTTATATTTGGACATACTATGCCCGATTTCACCAAATTGCAGTGGCCTTGGTCGAAAGACCTTGTCAATCTTTTGGGCTTCAACCTTTGGTTGGACATGTATGTCAGTAACTATTGCGTAACTGATGACCTGTTTGTCTACAGGTTGTGTCATGAATGATCGTGACCAGTTTGTATCCATTGCATGCACCTTATAGTTGCAAAGACCTTTCTGATACCCATCAGGGTTGCAATACTCTTTCTTGTAACACTGTGCATTTGTATGCCCTATAAAGAAGATGCAGTCTTCACACTTTAAGAAGCTGCGGAAGTCACCAATACCCTCACAAATATTTTCTATCACATCACGATCCCATAGCATCTTGTACAGTGCAGCGTTTTTGTCCATACGCAATGTTGACTCAGCATCAACCATGTAATTGAAAAAGAGATGGTTAAGGTGTTCTATTGCCCCTCCCTGACCTATATCACCAACAAGGTGCGAGAAGCTTTGCATGTCATTTGGGAGGGTATGCGAGAAAACACACTTACCTATTTGTATCATAAGTGGAAAGTGCTGTGCCATGTAGTTCGAAAGATGCTCCACTGGCCAATCGACCTGGTCCTCCCCTTTGTTTTTGATATTGTTTTCCTTTCGCATCGATTCATGATTACCGCAAGTGCTGACCACATAAAGGCCCATCTTGCTCTTTCCTCTCAAGCTGTTCAAGTACTCAATTACCTGAAAAAGGTCTATCTCTTCACGTTTGTTACCTTCATTGTATGGGTTTCTTGACGACCGATGCCCATCTATAATATCCCCACACGACACAACCACATCAATGCGCTCTTTGTCAAAATTCGCATACTGAAGCATCTTGTCGATCATGCCAGCCTCATGTAGAGCAACAATAAATCCAATAAGGTCTCGGTGGATATCACCAAAAACAATGATCTTCCTGATTTTTGCCTTGTGCTCTTCAATCGAATCAAGTGCCACTTTGTAATATGGTGCGTTTGAAGTGGGCCCTGGTGTTCTCCACTTATTGCAATTCTTATTGCCTTCAAAGTCAAAGCACGAAAACATTCGACTTTGGCCTGACTCTTTGAAATTGGAGCATATGGAACATGGACAAGGCTCCACATTGTAACGACCAATAACACCACATTTTTGCTTATGCAAGTTTATGTAATGCATAAAGTGCTGATACAATTCATCGTCCCTAATCAAAGCCATTTTAACCTACTTTCAGAAAATAATTTCTTTGCTGCCGAGTGAGTGCAGCGAAACGACAAAAATCCCATCATTTCCATGTGTCTTATGTACCTTTTTGTGCAAGATAAATTTGAAAAAAATTCTTGCAGAAAAGAACAAAATGCCAATGGAAAAGGCAGGGATACTTGAACTGACTGTTGCCGAACTGCAAGATTTGAAGGCACATCAATCACCCGGAGTTCAGGCAAGAGTGCCAGCAAATGAGAGCAAAACAAAACACTTGCAAGATAGATATTGTGAAGGTCGTGAAGGGCCAGCAGGTCCCACAGGGCCAGCGGGTGCAACAGGCCCGATGGGCATGTCAGGTCTTCAAGGCCAAAAGGGGGATGCCTTTCAGATTGATGAATTTGGTCCATTAACTGCAATTTCAGTTGCAGCAACCGAGTGTTCAGAATCAGCTGTTAGTGTTTTTCTTGTGACACATGACCTCCGCAAAGGGCAAGACATCATCCCTCCACTTGGTGCTTCTCAAGACTTCTCAAGGCATCTACTCTTTTGTGACAGTGGAGAATGGTTCGACTATGGCTTGTTTGTTGCACTACCTACGCCACAAGGGCCTGTTGGGGCAGTGGGTGCAACAGGACCAGCAGGGTCATGTCAAAATGCAGAAATTGACATGCTACAAAAGGAGATTCGCAACCTAAAGCATCGTGTTGCGTTGCTTGAAAAAGCTGATGTAGGAAGGTGATCAATGTGCTCCAGGTTTTGTAATTTGAATTTGTTTTTGGGCATCAAAACACACATCTCATTATGGCGTCATTGGTGATATTGAGAAGGAATCTTCTTTTAGAGCACTCGATGCTGCTGATGATGGTACTTCGATGCTGAACATACTGGATGATCTTTTAGAGGGCGTTGAGGTGGCTGAATCTGAACCAGAACCGTACTCCCTCAACATTTTTTCCAAGATTTTTTCAAATCTAAAGATATGCCCAGGTAATAAACCCTTCTCATTCAGTAGTTCCTGTAGTTCTGCATTACCTGGAAGCAAAATGCTGCTCAAGTCTTGCTCACTCAACATCTTCATCACCCTATGCCAAGCATTCACAAATTTGGGATTTTTCGTTGCGGTAAGAAGCTTTTTTATATGCTTTTGCAGGAATACAACACTGGGACGGTTGTAGTAAGGGTTAGCATTGATCAATCCTCGGAATATGTCCTTTGTTTTGATTACACTTTCCAAACTACCAAAGTTTTGAACTGGATATGTGATTGTATACGAAAAGTTTCGACAATGCAGCCACATTTTCGAACCTTTCATTGGAAATGGCATTTGTGATCGACCTGCTTCCCTTTCTATTCCACTTTCAAGTTGTTGCATGACACCTTTACAATTTATGCCTTCAGCATCCATGTACGCACTCTCTTTCTCTAACTTCACATACAAATGCACAGTGTTGGTGCTGTTATAGAGCAGAATTGTCTCCCCATCATTTGAGTAAGATTCACCTTGTTGCATTTTTGTATGCTCCCCATCATTTGAGTAAGATTCACCTTGTTGCATTTTTGTATGCTGGGTGTCTTTTGGACCATAGATGAACAGGGTTGCATCAATTGTGCACTCTGCGGCTGTTTCTATACGGAATTTCTTTATTGCCCTCTCTATGTCGTCCTCTGTATGCACAAGAACGCATTTGTTCCAGCTGCATATAACAGGATCACCATCACACATTGTGAAGGCAATGTCGTGGTTATCTTCAGTGCCATGGAGTGGTAGTGTCAGTATTCCGCCCAGCAGGTACTTCATGGATTGTTTATTTTGCCATACGAAGTGCACAAACGCCCGAAGGTCCCATATGCCATAAACATGATTGAAATGGAACTTTCGGGATGGCTTATGAAATAAAAGTGCAGTTTCAATCTTTTCTTTTTGTAATTTCTGATAACGAAAGACATCTGGTACAACTACAGCTTCACCCCATCTAGATGCATCACTATCATCCGGATTCGCAGATGGGACTCTCATATTAGCAAGGGGTTGCATGGGTGATCTAATAGTGCAATGCATTGGAATGATATTGGATGCAGTGAGAATACTTTTCAAGAAATGATATGCATTTCCTTCTTTCCGGAAATCAAATGTGGCCCCATTCCATTCACCATTGATATAGTGATCATGCAAATCTTTAGGCAATATATGCGGTTGTGTTGATTCTTGACTACAACACCGACTCTCTCGGCAGTAGTCAACCCAGTTTTGTATGTCTTCTCTAAGGAGTTCATACAGAGGGTTAATCTTACTCAAAAGCAGAACAGATGCATTGTACCAGCAAGAGTCGCCGTCTTGTTGAATGCCCTCAGTGCTGCAACCATCTCTTCTATATTTTTTCTTCAGTCTCTGCACCCCATGCCTTGCAACAAGTGCATGATAAGTTTTTGTATCTGATAAGCATGCATTCAGTTGACAATAAGCACATTCAGTGCCGTCACCCAGTTGGACAGAGGCATTTTCGTAGTTACCGCTCAAACTAGCAAAGAGTTGGTACGCATTCCTATCAGCATTGAACGTTCTTTCAGCACGCACTGTCATCTGCTTATTCTTCGTATCACCTGTCACTCCTGTGAACTCTACACATTGTGGCAAACCACTTGCTTCTGATTTGTGACAACACCATTGCCATGATGTATGTAGGACATAGTAGTCAGTCCAACCCTGGTTCTCAAATTTATCAGAAAGATGGAATGGTAAGCTGGGTTGCTTATGTTGCTTCCATTCAGCAGTCTCATTTCTCGGTGATGTGTTGATGAAATAAGGCACTTCATTAGGTTCAGCAAGTTCAATGGTGTATGCTGAATACATTCTGTCTGCATGCATGTATGCAGACCCTTGTATGACTTCAACAGAAAGAAAAGCAGCAACATCACTGTGGTCTTCAATTAGGGGGACTGTTTTTCGAAATCTGTGCATTTTTTTAAGTAATACAACATATATTTTGCTTATTTTGCCATTTTCAGCTTGAAACAACTGCATACACATTAAGGCGTACATTACATCTATTAATTGCATCCAAAATACATTCATACCAATCCGAAGGTATATTCTGATCACTAGGTATGAACACAAACAGATCTTGCTTCATTCCTTGCATAATTGATTTATGCACTGCAATGAACTTCAGGGGACATGCACAATGGTGCAAACGCACATTCAATTGAGGGCTGTACACAGTGCGCTTGCAGTTAAGATGAACAATGTCAGTGTCAGTGCTGATGCACATTGTTGTGTATCTGCTGAGATATGCAGGTGCACAGTGTGACAACACAGTGCTTGTTGTGTGTGTGTGTAAGGCAGCCAAGGCCATCATCAATATTGTCAGCGCAAAGAGACAGCGGAACATGTGCCACATTTTTATAAATGCACATAAATTTGTTCCAAAAATGTTCCAAAAAAATGTCTTCCTTTACATGCAAAACATGTACAATCCTTGGTATCCACACAATTCATACTACCAGCCATATATGGGTGTGATGAATAATCAGATGGGTCTCATGAATAATCCGCACTATGAAGAACTTCGTATGACACAGGAACAGGTGCGCATTTGTCAGGCAAAGATGGCAGCACATGCATTCAAAGTGGAAGAACTGATTAATTCAATAAAGAAAGACAAGAACTTGGAAATTGATACAAAAATGGAGGCGCTGCACAAGAGAAACAATGGTGCACAACACTTTGACTTGGATGATGATGAGGAAGAAAGAATGCTAGATTCACTATACAGGCGTATGAAGGCCAAGAAAGAAATGCACAGAACAAAGGAGAAGTTATCTGTAATCAAAGAAATCATCCATAAGGAATTGTGGAGCGAACAAGACGCCGAACGCGCAGAGAGAATGACGGGCGAAGCTCCTAAAGACGATGACCTTCTTCCAGGTTTTTCAGATGTAGACGGGGTTTGAAAGATCCCCCTAGTCACACCATTTCCAGACAGTGGCCGCAAACCGCCGTGCTCGAATCTGAGTCGTATGTGATGCCGCAATGCCCCACAGAGCCGGCGCACATCGCACACTTGAAGCCTTCGTCATCCATGCCTTCATCAAGAAATGATGAACAGTCAGCACACTGCGGTTCGCCAACTGGGATATCCTCATTGCACGAATAGACGGAAAGAATGGATATGTATTTGCTCTCGCGCGCAAGCCGGGCGTTGACACACTTGATACGTTTTTCCCATGAATTGAAAGGAATTCGTGCACTGAATGAGTGCGCGCGCATCCAGATCTCACGGCTCACCTTATCGTTGCAATCACGGGCACGGTCCGCCTTTTCATCACCTTCACCATTCACACGCTTGCTTCCCACGTAGTGCACGCGCGAGATTCGCTTCCCACCATCTCGATCCTTCCGCTTAGATGGGGAAGAATGCGCGACACACGCGATCGCCTTTTGTTTCATTCCAGCACCTTTCCGAACACGCGCATTTCCCGCCATTTTCTATTTTTGAATTTGAAACGGACTTAGTTTTATATAATGTGTTAAAATTTCTGAACCGCTTGCAATTTTTTTTGCGCTCCAAAATGAACGTCAAAATCGATCATGTGATGGAGAATGGTGTATCATTTCAGAGGATGGTGATAGGAAGAGCACAAAGGAAATTCAGCGGCCCCTTTGTGGGCTGGCGAACCGAGGAACAGAGCACACATTCCCCTGAAGATCCACAAAATGGGTGCGATATGATGACAAAACAAAATTCACAAATTTCACCCAACCAAGCTGATGATCATTCCAATGAGATGGAAAAGGAAATGTGGGCAAGTGTTTTCTCGGACACAACATCAAGCTCGGAACAATTTTTAGAAAGAAAGAAAAAACCTCAAATAGACCTGGCCAATTATTTTGCAGGCATAAACCGAAAGGTTGAACAAAAATCAGCAAGCACTTGCTTTGTGCTTAAGGGTTTCACTACATGGAGTCATTGAGAACATTGCAAATTGCAACAAACAAAACTCAGCACGAAATAATAATCTCTCTAGCACAGGAGGTCATGAATGCCCTAGGAATTGGACTGTCTGAGTGCATTTATCAAAGAGCACTTTGCCAAATACTGCGCACACATGGGTACATTGTTGAAAGTGAGGTTGTCATAAATGTGTTTTTCAATAATGAAGCTGTAGGATTTATCCGCGCAGATATTATTGTGGACAAGACACTGTGTCTGGAATTGAAAACGAAAGCCACATTGACCACTTCCGACAAGATTCAAGCAGCAACCTACTTGAACCACAGCAGGGCCTTGCAAGCATGCATCCTCATCAACTTTCCTTCGTCAAACGGATCAGTAAAGGCAGAAGTTGTGAAAAGAGAAAGTTTGTGAAGGTCACTATGCATCTGGTGTCATTTCTGGGGTGCTTGAACGCGAAAGGTCTTTGTATTCATAAAAGCAGGATAAACATGGGCCCAAAGAGTACTGTCCATTTCCATGCACATGCACAATGTGAATATCCTCATCACATTTGCAATCATTGAAGTTATTGCGCGCAAATGAATAAACCATCATTCCTCAAGACCCAAATTGGGCGTCAAGAAAATCTGATAGTTACTATTAAAATGCAGCCTTGGGAGATGTTTGCGGAAAAACATTTAAATGTTAAGTTTTTGACCGAAAATGAAAGACAACGCGAGCTAGAGTCACATATAAAACTCAAAAGCGGATGGCCCGACGAACAGTACATGAAAGACTCAAAAGGAAAGTACGTGAAGCACACCACTTATGATCTCATCGAAAATTTGAATGACATCACACAAATGGAACCGGAACCTAATTTCCAGTGGTATCCCCTTCCAACACTCACCATGATGGAGAAGTGGATGCTTGTGAGAATCGCTGTATCTTCATGCTGCACATTCAACAAACATGTTCTTTGCAGGCATGTCCACAAGATTCAGCTATGGCATCAGATGATTGTGCGCGTATGCAATTCTCTTACGGACTTATCATACATCGACAATTCCAACCTCAACGATGCAACAAAATCCTTGATTCACTCATGGAAAAAGAGTCCTCTCATACCCATTTACTCTGAAAGGGATCATATACAGCCACGAACAAGAAGCACAGAGGGGTGGCAAGTGAAGAAATGCATGATACCAATCCACAGTGAACTGGAGGCTCTTTTTCATATACTACTTGAAAGATACAAACCGCACATTTTACAGTTTGTTGCAAATGCCATGCATGGTAAAACTCCAAAACCAAGGATTTCGCTCTACAGTTGCTCGGAAATTTGCCGCAATGACATGGTTCTGTCACGATTAACAAATGCAGCACCTAAGCACAAACACATAAAGATAGACGCAGAGAAAAGAAATCCAGACGAACCTGTGCAAATCACTCCAGCAACAATGAAAGAGGTTGACATGCAGAACATGACCTACAAGAAGCTGCTATCAATTGCAAAAAGGCATAAGATTGCAGCCAACTGTGATGAAGAATGCCTTCGTCAAAAGGTAAAGAACACTTTGCAAACCCCATATGTGCTCTTGTGGGGGAAACAGAAAATAGTGTCCGATCTAGCAAAAGAAAATGAATCGAATTACCTTTTATGCAAGGTGTCTTTCAGCGTGTTTCATAAGAATGTCGATGGCATAGATTTGACAAGTCTTATAAAAAGCGAAATAAAAACCCAAAATGCAAATGAAGAAACCATAAAAACCCAAAATGCAAATGAAGAAACCATAAAAACCCAAAATGCAAATGAAGAAACCCTACTTGAAAGCAATCCAAACAAGCCAATCCAAAACAATGCAATAAAAATGGAAAATGCTCAATTAAACCAAATACACGATAATCCAATCAAAACGGAAAATGCTTCATTGAATGATGCCCTGACAATCCAAGCAAACCCAATCCAAGAAAGCCAAATGGAACTGATGAAGACCAAAAATGATTCATTAGATAATGACAAGGAGTTAGATAATAAAAATAAGGTTGCATTTGGTGACACAGCACATATCGAAATGAAATCACAGCATCTCGTATTGAAAACTGCAATTGCACACTGTTTTCGCATTTCAGTAACAACACTGTACGATGCAATGCAACAAACCGCAGCTCTTGACAGGAAGACAAATGCACACGAACATTCATCAATAACAGCCGGTCCATTTCCAAACGAACGGAACTATGTGGGACATGCATTCCTGTTTGATGTTGTTGTACTGCCTAACAATTACGACGGACACCAGTTCCAAAAGTACGACCATTGGATGGCTGGCATTGACCTGTACTCGCGTATGCTATTTGCTTGCAAATCACAGGGCACAACAGGCCAGCAAATGGCGGCCGCACTTGCAAAGTGCCTGAACAAGATGAACTGCACAAAGTTCAAACTAGAAAACGCAACTAAAACAAACACAAAAAGGCCCATGAAAACTGTTTCTAAAGATGTGTGCTTCAGGGATATGCATGATAGATTTGTACCATTAGGAACAGATATAAAATCAATTGACACAAAGGTGTTTGGGTTGACCTCATTTGGTGAAAAGTACGCACGCATATGCGATGAGCATGACATTATCATGACAGGTGACACAAAACACCTGCCACATCACATACCACCAGGGTATGCACTGGAAGAGTTGATATGCAGGTCACATGACCCCACAGGGATAGAGTTTACAAAGGCTGAGCATTTCAAGCTGGATGCAAGTGAAACACGAGATCAGCCAATAAGACAGGCAGACTTTATTGATGAACTTTACAATACTTTGATCAAATTCAAAACCAAAAACAAGCACTTCCAAAACCAGTACAGTGAGGTCCAGAAAAGACTGAAAGAATTATTGCCTGACATAATGGTGCCTTCTGAAATGAGTGAATCCGAAATATATCTAAAATTACAGCAATTGGAGGACAGTGCAGTAGAAAAAGTTACAGTGCAACAACTAATGAATGTGCTTTCATCTCATTTAGATTATCTAGAAGACAAACTGAAAGACAATGGAATACCACGTGAAATGCTATTGCTACTCAAAGAAAAGCTTTTCAAAATTGAAAGGAAGGGAGCTTGTGTTTGGGACGATGTTAGTTCATTACTAGCAGGTGCAATGAAAATTGACATGGGCACCGAAAAGGTGCAAAACTCTTTGAAGTTGCTCAAGCAGCTAACATTCCGAAAAACAATTGACATTGCTTCTATATTTGGGGATGTAGCGGATACAGCAGAACTTGCAAGCATAATCTCAAAACTGAAGGGGGTTGACCCTGATTATGTCGACACAGTTTTTCAGGTAGAAGAGGCGGAACTATGGTTTAGGAAGAACATCAAAAAAGATCAAGCCTTATCTAGTTCCGACATACCTAATATGTGCACATATGTGTTCTCTGACTCTTCAACAACAGACTTCGGTTACCAGAGCACAGAGGTCATTGTGAAGGCGGGCTACAAACACGTCATCATTAACAAATCAAGTGTTGATGACGAAACACATAGGTCAAACCCTTTGATAATGTCACCAATAGAATCGCAGTTCAAGCAGATCCGTCTCATGCAGCTTCTCATGCTCAAACAGGACACAATTTTCAATCGGAATGGTGGTGATGTGGCATATAGTTATGACCCTCAGGATTTTACAGTATTTGGGAACTCAGGGTACTTCCCTGACTCACAGATGAAAATGAAAAAGTCGCATCATATTTCAACAAGTGACTTTCAAAAATTGATAAGAACACGTAATGAAGGGCCATATAAGGCAACAGGACATGCACCTGTCGACCTTTGGAAAAAACATAATTTTTATAATCCTGAGTTCAACGAAAATTACGTTGATTTCACTGATTACCCACCAGGTACAGTGGTGGACTTAAAACTTGTAGGAGAACAAGATCAAGGCAACCATCCTGCAAACAGGCGTGTTAGTCAACTGGCCATAGTGAAGCATAATAAGTACTCAATGGAACTAGCTGCCCCACTGCGCCTTGACTCTGACATTCTCAAGTTCGACATTTTGGCTAGGCGGCAAATATACCCTAATTCAGTGCCACAAGATATCATGATTGCAAATGTATCAGTCACACCCAGTCAAATTGAGAGGGTGATTGTGCAACATGTGATAAAAAGCAACATGAAAGGCAGGAAGTTGAAACTCATTGACAGAATCTTGCATGTTTACAATCATGGTTGGAATCGCCTCAATGCCCAGTGGTTATTAAGCCCCCTTCTACCAAGAATTGGAGAGGAGGAAAATGCCACAATCGCTGAAGTTAAGCATAATTATTTCGTGGTGCAAGCAGGATCTACAACACATTTTTTGGAAAACCCTGCACTTAACAAAAAACAGGTAACAGGTGCATCAGAGAGACCAAGATGGAAATCGCAAAAAGTTGTGTGAAAATCAGGAAGATTTTCTTTTTCGTTTTTTATTATATGCATTAGGGTCAAAAATCTCTCTTTTTGGGGGATTTTCACGAAGGGTTCTTAGCTCATGAAAGAAATCAGGTCCATAATCTGTAACAAGCTCAACTTTTCTTTGTGGGGATGCTTTTATGTAATCTAATGCTTTATACCAAACACCTTTCAATTCCTTACCAACCATACTTCGTATTTGTTTTGTTTCGTTATTGATAGCTGTCGCTTCTTCGCAATTAATCACCTCAACATTAGCCTTTTGATCACTTGTCATTGTCCCATTAATCAATGGGATCCAATTCGACTCTGGGTGCCCTGGCCACCCATCAATCATTTCACCTTCGGGTGTATTGGTGCAATCGCACATGCTATATTCCCACCTATGCGGATCATCACTGCGATCTTCAGGCCGATCGAACCTTGCCCTTCTGTGCTCATCATAGTTCATGATTTTGCCTGGGTTGTTGCGACTGTAAATGGGCACCCCTCTGTAC
>Ga0099797_100439_pt1 | contig 26820 bp, 11 predicted proteins | sample Uncmet_Sort48C_1_FD_89871 | JGI IMG/M metagenome (GOLD analysis project Ga0099797, IMG submission 89871) | Marine eukaryotic communities from CALCOFI LINE 67, Pacific Ocean - C012_Sort48C_1 | ecosystem: Environmental > Aquatic > Marine > Oceanic | place: Pacific Ocean: Monterey Bay | collected... | reverse complement strand
ATGACAATCATAAGAATAATCCACAATGTGGCTCAACTGTAACTGTTGGAATATCTTAAGCTATTTGGTTGGACCCATCAGACATGAATTCTGAAACCATAACAATAATATCGGTAGTATGAGGTTATAATATTCATAACTAGCTGCTGATGTTAATAGTACAATGAAGCAAATTGGGTTGCTCACCAAAGAAAAAAGTACGCCATAAGAAGATAAGTAAATGAATATTCATCGTATCAATTAAAATCACTACAGACCTAGACCGTAAGCGTTGGCACTACGGAATTACAGTTGACTATTTGAGTAACTTTAAGAATTTTCATACAAATAATTTTGATTCGTAATATCAACTTGTTTATTAAGGTACACCGAATAAGTTTTTCCACGATTAAATTACTTCGGGTAGTGGATATATCGGAAGACTTTTCTTGAAGAATGACGGGAAAACTACAGAGCACTACAAATTCTAAGGCCATAAATCGAAGTAACTAAGGTTTCTTATATGGAAAACAAATACAAAGGATGAAAAGAATGAATCGGATTAAGACTAGACTACTTCTTCCTGGTACCAGACTGAATGTTGATCGTTCGAACAAAAATGGACATGATAATCTACTTTGTCCATCGCGTGATATAGTCCAGTTACTGTTCCATGATTTATTGAAATTTTAAGCATGAAAATCAAATCGACGATTTTGATTATCACTGCAACTTTCTGATATAAGTTTTTACTGATAGACAGTAACTGGATTATTTCTTGAATTTATTGTAAGCGTAGTCTTATTATCAATTTCCTAAGTCCTTTTTAGTGCGGGTTTCTGTCTTTGTGTATCATAATGTTCCATGGATCTTCGGTTATTGCTGATTTATTTGATGTCATAATGATATTGCTGGAACTCGTACAAGTAGTAGAATCGGAGACTAATGGCAAGATCTCTCTTCGGATCTGCTTATCAAAAGGTTGCAAGTTGACTGGTTTCATGACGTCACTAATCTTTTGAATCACTTCTTGTAAATCGATAATTCCTTTCGTTGTCTTACTGGTGGGAAAATCGTACTCCGAAATCTTTTTTTGATATTTCTGCACGTATTTATAGGTATTGGCCAATAGCTCATTACATTTGACACTTTTCTCTATGCTTGCCATTCGTTCAGCTATGCGAAGACCTGTATAGCGAAATGTCAGTGTAAGAATACTGATTTCCAAATCTATACTTCTTGCAAATACAGAAGGATTAGTATTAGGTTTCACAATAATCTGCTTTGTAAGCTCGACAATCAGCTCTAAAATGTTTCGTTTCTTAACGCGATGAAATAGATGATAATCTTTAAGGCTTTTATTGTGAAGAAGTGCATGCAGAAACTTCACCTCATGCAGCTCACAAATTTCTAAAAAACTTAAATCCGCCCCTTGATTACCGAAACAAATCAAGTTATCCGAATTCTTTTTATAAGCTCTTTTAATGAATTTTCTAATAGCACCCATTGCTCGTAGAGTCACTAGTTCCACCACGCACATACCAGAGTCACGGGGGGTACTGTCAGAGGACGAACTCTCTTTTAGACCCAACAAACATTTCTCAGAAAAAGCATGATGGTTAAGAATTAAGAATTCCAGTTCGTTTCTTTGTTGTTTCTCGTCGTAAGAATTCGATCCGTTGAATGTACCTTTGGTTATTGAGCTTACTTTATTATAGCAAATTGGACTCTTTGAACAATTCAGCGCACAAGCAGCGTATAATGGGCCACCAGTACCCCCACCCCCTTGTTGATGAGTACATCCCGCCAATGTTCTAGAATCAATACAATTCGAAGTACTCTCATCCTTTAAGATTTGTATTGCAACTTTCGGCGGCATATAATGAATTGCAAAATCAAGACAGGTCCCGGCTCTGTAGGAATTTTGGTTCAGAAATGTAGACTTGGTCGACTCAGAAGACTTATCAGAATTTGGATAGACGCTACTAGATTTTATTTGGCTGATTAAGTATTTATGCTTCAAAATAGACATACAAACTTCGGGTGTTGAATATTGACATGCTAAATGAAAACAATTCGTTCCATTCTGATCTCTGTGGTGGAGCACATCGGGTGCAAAATAGGCGGAGTCAAGCAATTTAAGGATAACCTTAGCGAATTCTTGCTTTCGAGTTCTTTGGACCCACAGTGCGCACACCTGCTCAGAAACCTTATCTTGGAAGTAATCTGAGTCGAAGATGTTATCCTGCTTAGTTGTGGGAGGGTATTCGCCATTATAAGATGGTGATGAACATGCACCACTACTACAACCATCTGTCACCTTTATTTGGATCGATTTTAAAATCTCGCTCAATTCTGGATTTTTTCCTTTTTCTAGACCCATTATCTTTTTTCCTAATTCGTGCTTCACAACGTTCTTATCATCGTCTTGTTCTTTACCTCGTTCTATCAAATGACTCAACGCGGTCCTATACAACTCAGTTCGCGGGTCTTTCACTATGAAATTGATACAATTCGCATCAAAAACATCGGAAATTGAAGACTGCGTAGACTTACCGAAGCTGCCGCTGTCAGAGTGAGTGTCAGTGCTGTTTCTTATTTTAACACTAATATTGTAAGTGCTACTAGTAGTACTCCTACTTTTTCTACGACTAGTTCTCTTCAGCATTGAATCAGCATCCAAATTCAAACCATAACATTGTTCGACTAACCGTAGATGACCTTCAATTAGATCTAATACCTTAATACAAATCTTTGGAGCGGCGTATCGTACCGCACTACGAAAGATTCCTGTGATGACTTGTACATGATTATTTTCACCATCTCTATACTCCCTGTAACTAGTCGGGCTCAGATTAGAGTCTTTACTACCGTAACCACCAATCTTTAAAAAGTATTCTCGTACTTCTTTACGGTCTAATAAGGATAAAACTATTTCGTCAGAAGCTCGGGTAAATGCAGCCGTCAAAATAGTCTCACACATGTCTCGAAAACCATAGGTAGGTGAGCGTAATGGCAGTTCCGGCGTAAACATAATGATTTTTTGAATATCGGACGATCTTATTTTATTAAACGAGTTTTTAGACTTAGTATCGACGGCATCATCATTAGAATTCGAGGATCTTGAGCTTTCAGAATCATCAGAACTCTCACTACTACATCGAACATTTTTCACCAAAGGGAAATATCTTTTTGGAACCGACTTTTCATGCAGATTGATTCTCCCGATGTCATCTGTAAGAGTGGCTCTTGATAGTAAGTCTCTAATCGGCTGTTCCAAACGATCTGGATATTCCAATAATGGACGGAGAATCTGAATACCGAAATAATATCTGGATCTGTCCTTTTCGTCTCGGATCGGTCCTGGCTGAAGAGAATACACAATTTCCCGCCAGGTTTTCACAGTGAAGAAATTTAGAGAGTCATGTAATGGAGCTTGACTCAGCCTAAGAATATCACAAAGAGTAAATTTCTTCTTGTATTCTGGTGTTCCAGCGACATCGGCCTCAAATTCTAGTAAGTTACTGCTAGGCTTAGCCATTATTAATAGTAGTCAAATAGTAATCCATCTAATAATAACAAATACAGTTGCTGGTAGTTGAATTTATTTGTGGATGAATCATGACACATATTGAAGAAAAAGTTACGCGATTCATAGAAATTTTCGAAATCGTTTTATAGACAGATTTTTACGCTATGAGTTGACTAGGTGATTCTGACCGCTGTCTCTCTGATAATCGTTTCTTCGTTTTGCTACCAGTAATCATATGCATTACCAAGGAATACGAGACAAATTCTATTTATCTAAATCTACGGCGAAGCTCTTTTAGAATCATTATGATTATAATTTAACAATCATGATCAGAGTCAATAATGAGCTACATCCCCAACCTCTGTTTAAGTCGTTGCCATAACCTGAGAATCCTTCCCATAACTGGCTTGTAGAAAAGCATTCCTCACTTCAGAAGATATACCACTGACACTCCCAGCGCCGCTATTCACGAATATCGTTTTAGCTCCATGACTCCCTCCAATCTCTTTTAAAGTATCAAAATACTGGGTTATCAGCACCAGTTCCAAAACATCTCTGCTTCTCATCCCCTCAATAGCTTCCTGAAATGCACCCACAGAAGACTTCATACCGTCGATAATTGCCTTTCTCTGTCTTGCAATCCCTTCTCCTTGATGATACTTTGAAACAGCATCGGCCTCGGCGCGTTTCACGACCATAACTTTCTCTGCATCAGCTCGTTCTGTAGCGGCCAATCGATTTCTCTTTGATGTTTCGATGTCATTCATAGCGACGCGAACTTTTTGTGCCGGGGTAATATCAGTGACCAAGGTTTTAATGATCAAGTAACCGAAGGTTCCCATGGTTTGAGTCAGATTTTTCCTCACTTCATCCGCAATCATATCTTTCGCAGCATGTAAATAAAGATCATCTAGCGTGTGTTTGGGTACCGCACTCCTGACAACGTCGAAAACATACGAGTTCAACTGCTGTTCCAGCGAAGACAATCGATAAAATGCCTCATAAGCACGATTTTCATCGACCACATATTGAATGTCGATCTGAGCGTCCACAAAAACGTTATCCTTTGTTTTCGTTTCGACCTTCACTGGGAGCTGACGAACACGCGTAGACAGTGTACCCTCCAAAACACACATACAAGGTAGAGGAAGAATCATCAAACCAGCGCTTTGGGTATAGGCGAATTTTCCAAACTTGGATACAATTGCAATTTCATCATTTCGAATGGAATGACAACAGGAGAATGAAAGACCCATATTTAAAGTTTTACGCCTGAGATATAAATATTGAAATTAGGTTCTATTTAATTTCTAGGACTTTAGGCTCCTTAACACCTACTGCTCTGATAATAAAGAGAATTTCAAACTGGTAAACATGTACTGCTGACGGTCTTCACACTCTCTCTTTAAAAACTAGAGAAAATAAATGACCTGCACTTTTGTTAAAGACCCTCACATGATTATATGGAAAACCACAAATCACCGCAACTTTGAAAAGTTCCTCGTAAAGAAAGTATTATGCGACAGATGTAGTATGTTAAACATACATAAGATGATTTGCTTTATTAATTAAAAATACACGTAGTACCGTAAACAAGTTGTTACAAAAATTCAAAAAAAATCCAAGTTGTCCTGGTATAAACACTTAGATAAACATGCTTCGTTGCGTAGGTACACAGGGTGGGGATTCTATCTTGGCGCTCAAGTTCTCTGCCAACTTGGTTACGTCAATCATATCACCACCACACAAATTTGCTCCGAAACCAATAATATCAAGCAATTCTTCAAAATCATCACCGCAGATTGGTTCTCCATAACTAGTAGTCAGCATTTCTTTTAGCACCTGTCTCGACATATTTCTTTTTCCTTCGGAGATAAAACTAAGAAGTGAACACAGTCTTTTTTCTCGTGCTTTACTGCGGTCAATATTCACTTTAGTTCGATCAGACTCGTCAGTTACTGTGGGGGTTTTGCATGACCCAGGCGGCACATGATTGTCAGTACCACATTTTCTTAACATTGAGAATGAATCATGATGAGCTTCAGCTAACGCCTGTAACTCTGATAAAGTGAACTTCTTTTGTTTTCTTCTCTTCTGTTTTTCTTCTTTTATCTCCTCTGAATCATCCTCATTTATAACAAAATCTTCCCCCTGAAGCAAAATTACGTCAAGATCTTTATCACTTTCGCACCATCCCAGACATCGAAGCCAGTACCGTGCATCAGACAAGTATAGTACATTATCTTTGTCTTTATCTAACATCTCAAACGCGATTTCAGACTCGTCCCATAGCGATTCTATGTAATCAAAATCTTTCTGCTGTTCCTCTGCTTCATGGGCGCTTCGAGGTGCTATGACATCGGGTTTACGTTCAGACATCGGCTAGATATTATTATCGAAGGAGTCAATAATTTCTTGGAGTTACGATAGCTGTTTACTTAATAATATACAATAGTCGTTTCCTGGTAGGAGTTTACCAAGTTCTAAGTTCACTCACAGTAAATTTTGTTGGTACTAAATCGACTATTCTTACCACATGCCAGTGAACTCAGTTTCGGGCCTCAGTTTGGAATGTCATCAAATATCTTTCATTTCAACTCAAATATGAAGCCCTCGACTTGAATCTGTTTTGAACAAGAAAACGTTTTAAATTTAGGTTTAGAAGAATACTAAATTAGGCCTGACTCAGACATCAATGCCGGATGTAGTACAATTATGATAGTCCACAAAATAATGCTTGTACTCATATTCTATAAATCCTGTAATGGAATCTTAGCTTCGGTATTTGCCACAAAATCAAAAATATGTCTACGTTCAAACAGCAAATAAGTTCTTCCTAAAGTGAATTATTATCCAATAATACCAAATGTAATTATTGAGTAGCCAGTGAATTCGTAAAGAAATTTACGTTTGCGCTCACTGACACTCATATTAATTAGTGGTATTAAGACTTCAGACAGGTTATAAACTACCACTTAAACTAACGTAATTATATATCCATAATTCTATACAATTTTTATATAACTAAAACATTTTAATCAATTTTTTCAAGTTTTCTTCTGGACTGTTTGTTCCAGAGCGGCGTGTCACGCGTTTCAGCATCTCATATAGGTCGGCCATTTTATTTGACTTATAGTGTCCTAATATCTGCAGACAAGCTTCGATTTTGTCTTCTGTATACATTATCGAGTGATTCTTAAAAAGTTCAGTTTTCACAAATTTCCAACACTCTTTCGTTCTTTCCGCATCCCACTTCGCTTCGAAGAATCGACATAAGACTTTGAGTTTCTGATCTTTATCACGATAAATGTCGCGAAACATTTTCTGAAAAACTAATAGAGTCATATGAGCTATATCCTCCCAGGAGCGGTTCTTTGCAGACTTCAAAATCTTTAGATAGTCCTTCAAGGCTTCCTGTGGGTCCGCTGCTCTACCTTCATACACAAGTCTTTTTAAGCACTCCCAAATACGGTATAGGTCTTCATAGCTTCGTCTATCGTAATCGTTGGCATACTGTGCAATTTTTTCAAAGACTTTTCGCTTATCTTTGAAACTCACCGTATTTTTTTTTCCAAACAACTCGTTATCAACTAGGATCTCGAATAGGAAATTTATAGATTCGGTTGATATCCAATAGAATTCACTCGAGATTTTCTTAGCCGCCGCTTTTTTATCCAAATCAGAGTCATTTCGCGCAACTGTTTTGAGAGTCTTCCTGATGGCTTCGACTCGAGCAGAATCAGAGGTACTAGTACTACTAGATTTGGAGGGCATTCTTACTTAGTTCTATCTGTCAAAATCTAAGTGTTAATTTATCTTGACTTACTTGAACGTTGAGGTTAATTGAACTGTTTTCACTTCACTTCACTGCAACTTGATTTTTGTTGGATAGATCATATTTTAATTTTTCTGCCAAATTCTGGAATCTGTACTAAGGTTAGAAAATTTAATTTTGATAAGGGTCGCCGCATACCGCCACTTTCAATATTTTATAATCGCTACGAAAATTGGTTATCAATTTCGACCTACTTCATTTTAAAACACCATGTCGTACAAGCCCAGAAACCTCAGGAAAAAACATTACAGCTGGTAAAACGATATACTAGCTTGTTCAATCAATTTTCTTGACAACAAAGCTAGTCCACATTAACAAAAATGTTTTTAAGTACTATTTCTGGAATATGAATATGGTCATGATTCACTACACACTTTCAACTGCTATATGGAATATTCAATTATCTGAATCGATTTTTTTAAGTATTATTTCTGGAATTTGAATATGGTCATGGTTCATAAAATCTACACACTTTGAGCTCAATAACAAAAATATCTACACAAACGCTGCACATCATCACATCACTGATTTTTTTCTTCAAACCTAATCGCCTGTAATTTTGTATTTTTACATTTTTTCTGAAAAATTAAGTTCGGAATTGTATTCGACCTCTGTCTTAATACTATTTATTGTACTTTTATAGACAAATCGAATCAAGTCGGGAATATGTAATGATTAATTTAGTAAATTCGTAACCCCCTGGCTTACTGAAACCTATTGTAATCAATACTCCTCCTCGTCCTTTGCCATTGTCAGAAAGACATCTTCTAACGTCGGTTCTCTTAAATTGAAGTCAACAATCCGAAATCCTTTTCCATCCGAATGTGAATTTTCTAGATTCTCTGTCAGAAACCGAAACATTCCTGCCATTGAAAACTTGTTACTACTATTATTGCTACTAGTGTGCGCTAATGCACTTGAAGTTGATGACATGCGGTCTCCAGTACCAGTATTATCTTTGTGACTGTCGTTTATGTGCAGTTCAAAATCTAAATTTACTGTTTGGGGTCCCGTTTGATGTGATTGCAAAAACGTAACGACAGAACTCGAGAACTCATGACCACCGATGTTGCTCCTTGAATCGGAGCAACAAGCTTTATTTAATCCCTGAATAATTTCATTCGCAAGAGCATCGATATCTAATCCATAAACAGGTCTTATATTATGAAAAGATTGTGAGCTAGAAGAGGAGTCGTTACTTTCAGGGTGACCCAGGATTGTTTTCGTCGGATCATCAATGACTTTCTGAAATCTAGGTGGGGTAGGAGCTACTGGCCGAGACCGATTAACTTTTCGAGTGCCACCACTACTGGAATTTGTACCGCTACTGTAAGACTTTGCACCAAGAGTACCGTTACTGTAAGACTTTCCACCAAGAGTACCGCTACTATAAGACTTTGCAAAAAGAGTACCGGTACTGTAAGTTGCAGCAAGACTGGGTAGCGCATAATTATCCGTAAAAACTTCTACAGCTAAACTCAACTCGTATCCACCCCCAAATTTCTGTTTTAAATCCATAATAGTTCCCAGACACGTCATTTTTCCTTTCACAAGTATTCCTATTCTTGCACACGTCGCCGTTGCTTCATCCATACTATGTGTTGTGGAGACCACTGTTTGTCCTATTGGTCTATTTCGTATCTTTTTCCAAATCACTTGCGAATTGGTGAGATCCACTCCACTGCAAGCTTCATCAAGAAATAATATCTGAGGTTCTGTAACTAAAGCACAGCCAAGACTCAAACGCCGTTTCATTCCGGCAGAATAAGCCCATACTGGTTTGTCACCCGCTGCTTCCAAACAGAGTTCTCGAAGAATGCGGTCTACACGGTCTTCACCGAAATCTGGAACAAGATCTTGTAACTCAGAGTGGGAATTCAGTGGACCTTGCAAACTAATATCACTACTAGATGTGACTGCATTTACATTCTCATCATGGTTACTACTTGTCACACTCGAGGAATGCGGTTGTTTCGCTCCCCGCTCACGAGTCCACCAATTATCGTAATAGGTTCCACTTATTCGTGCATAAAAACGAATATGCTCTTTCCCAGTAGCTTCTGGTAAGAGAGGATCATGCTGCGGACAGAAACCTGCAGAACTAAAATAATGATCAACCTTTTTGTTATTCGACGCCACCGTAGCAAATTTCTGATTATTCATTGAACCAGTTTGATGAATTAGACTGTCCTCCTCGGGCCTATTATAAGTACTTGTTTCTGATATGGGACTTTTCTCCTCAAACTGTAGTCCTCGAGTACTGCTTCCCGATTCACTGACTCTATTTATGCTAGTGTCAGCGTCGTTCAACGTATTAGAAGTTTCTCGGCCAGATCCCTCTGAACCGAATGCTTCCACCTCACTAGTCATTCCTTCTGAGGCTGAATCTGAATATGATTCCCTTAGAATCGTACTTTTAGTGTTCATTCCCACCATTCCTTTTAGCGTTTTTTTCGATTTATACAAGAGTTGATCTCCGAATTTCCTTATCCCCAAATTGATTCCCACTGCCTGTCCGACTCGCCCAAAAACATTTTTCCCCATGATATACACCTCTCCTCGGGTGGGTGGACCATGACCACCATCCACTAAGTTACAATTGCCTGTCAATAAATTGAACATTGTCGATTTACCTGCACCGTTGGGGCCAAGAAGACCGAAACATTCACCCTCTTTAAGGGTAAAAGACACCGAATTTATGGCCCACAAGATGTTTTTGTTCAGTTTATCAATATTAGAATCGGTACTGCAATTCGAAACTTTATCGCCCTCAATGTCGCCGTCACTGGATCCTTGCGAAAAGATTCTGGATGCTGTCATTTTGAAACTGAGACCTGTTTTTCTCTCTCTCTTCTTCTCTTGTCTCGCTGCAATTTGATGTCTATTGAGATGAAAAGCCTTCGAAACCATATGAACTAAACCTATAATGGAAGGTTTTTTGATTTCAGCATCGCTAGACTCCATACGAGGAATTTGATTATAATCGGAATTATTAGACTTACTAGACTTAGCACAAGTACTTCTGCTGGTATTACTTACTCTTTTCGCTACGCTCGGACTCGTTGATTTAGAATTAATACTAACTAAAGCCTCTGCTGCACCTTGATCAGATAAAATCTCCACAGCATCATTGATGTCACTGTCACGAACTTCACCCGATTCGGCTATTATTCGTTTTCTAATCTTTCTCTTTTTTCGCCGGGATAGCAACTCAACAATTTTGCCTGCTACGATTTGTTCTTCTTTAACCACCCCTTGATCCCGGGTTTCCTCATCATGTGGTGGAGGAACAGGTAATCTCTGCTTTGCTTCACGTTTTCGACAGCAACACAACCAATTAACACAAAAACACCTTGAATTTTGATCCCATTCTACAGTCGGATCTTCACTAATACCCTCAGCTTCTTTACGGAAAAGTAACCAGGATCCGAATACATAGAGAAGAAAGGATCCTAGACTCATTAATAGAATAGCTTCCATATCTGTATTTTGCGACTCTTTCGATTTAAAATCTGGAGTTGCAAATTCTATGTCAAGTAAAAAAGTACTGTTCATAATTTGCTCGGTATTATTATCAAGCTCATTTTCCCCGTGTGATTCCCTAATATCCACTTTCTGAAACTCCCAGTTCCGCACATGGGGTACGAGACTTGTGAACGGATTCCAGCACTTTTTTACTTTTACTAAATTTCCTTCTTCATCTTCCTTCTCCAAACTATTCAGAAAATTCTGGAATGGACTTCCTTCTGCCATTAACTCCTTTGCTGAGTCCCACCAGAAAATTTTATCCTGACGGGTTTGAAAATACCGTCGGAAAATGATTTCATATAGCTCATTGCATTGGCAAACATGATAAACAACAATCATGGCCAATGGGTTTCGTGTTCCCACAAACAACAAACAAGAATAATGAACGCAAAAAAGAAGCTCGGCGAAGATAGTTTTAGACCAATATAAAATTTTGGTTGTCAAGGAGGGAGGAATGAAGCGCAGGAAATTTGGTTGTTGGAGATTTGGATCACCTGGTCCTTGTCGCTGTGCGCCAAAAGGTCTGCGTGCACCAGCAGCTGGTTGGGGATTAGCGTAGAAAGTACCATTCGAAGTAGGAGGAGTCGTGGTACCTTTTCCGGTTGACGGCGTAGGACTCGGAGTTCTATCAAATACAACGGAAAGAAAAGACTGTGTACTTGGTTTTTTAGGGAAGAAAGTTGAGTGTTTATGCTTGTGACTGTCTGCGGCCGATAACTCGAATTGAAGAAAACTATTTCTTTCCACATTAGATTGATTCAAAAAGGACGAGGCAATCGGAGTGTTATATGGAGTTCTCGGAAATTGCACCTCATTTTGCTCGACTATCGCATCATCAGATTTCATCCGAAACCAATCTCCCATGAGCATAGGAAGCAATATAAAAGGAAAAAAAATGACAAAAGTGTAGGTCCACTCATTCGCTGACCTCCGCCATTTCGATCCAAGTCCATGAACCCTCATCAAATGCCTTATTTTGGTTCCTATTTCCTGTTTCTCTACGTGGTGAGCAGCGGTAAAGACAATCAACATAGCCGCTGCCAGACACATCCTCATCATCAATAAGAGAGGGATTTGAAAACCAAGAATTCCATAAACCAGTAATTTATCCGCACTCCGAAAATAAGCTGCTCTGCGCAACATCATTAAAGCCCATGTACCCTCGCCCCACCTAGCCACCGATTTTGGGGTTCGGAAGTAGGAAAGCCTAGCTAAAGCCTGGTCTCTTTCTTTCTGAGCCATAGTATCGGAGCTATTTTGGCCTTGTTGGTTCAATTTTATGGAATCCCGGCCATTGCTGGACGCAACAGTTTCCGAATCATTATTTTCGGCTAATTTTGCGACAGCGTTGAGGACGTCACCCAAGGATGTAGTATGAAGACGGGTACCTTTTCGAGACAGTAATTCGTGGGCGGGTAGGGCAGAGAGTTCTTCGTCTGTCTTTTCGTGGATTGCTAAAATTAAGTCATTACTAAGTGTACGAGTGAAATCCGATTCCACTTGTCGTAATAATTCTGGTAAAACTGAAACTTTCTCCCAAGAAATGCAGTAAAGTCGACTCATATTGGTAAGATTTTTATTACTTTGACCGGTTCTAGTTTTGCTAAACATTCTATCAATTATCGAATCATTATCCTTAAACTTACTGTTTCTGTTTAACATATTATGATGTGGAGTTGATTCCCAAGGTTCCTTCCACTCCAGCTTTTCCACATTTTTAGTCCCAGTTTTTTCCAACAAAAGTGGTTCTAAAATCTCTCTTTCTATCTTATTCCATGTTGCTTGTATTCTTCTCGCAACTTGCGCCGCAGTTTTTCTAGTTTCAGATGATCCTAATCCAATTTCTTCCCTCAATTCCAATCTAAGCCAATATCCATTCCATAACAATTGTCTTTTTAGCTCCTGACTTGTCCCACATGCCATTGACTTTCCTTTCGCAAGTATCATCTTCCTATCGGACAACTCATCGGCTTCTTCTAAATAATGTGTGGTGAATAATATGGTTTTCCCTTCTTCGGTGGCCAATTGTTTCAATCTCGTCCAGACGAATTTTCTCGTTGCTGGATCCAAACTTGTCGTGGCTTCGTCCAGCAAAATAATTGTGGCCGACTTTTTTAGCAGAGCTACGCAAATCCACATTCTGCGACATTCTCCCCCAGAGAGATGCCCAGCGTAGGTGTCAAGCTTATCCTCTAGGTATACAGCTTGAGCGATTTTCTCAATCCAATCCGTCAGTTCCTTGGTGCAAATAGATTCTGAGTCTGGATTATCCGAAGGTACTAAATCTAATAATTCCGCTGGCGTGACTGATGAATCCGCATTACCATTAGAATCTGATGAATCTTCCTTATTGGTGTTGATACATTGACCAAAGATTTCTAAATGCTGTCGTACCGTCATTTTTTCCCATATTGGTGATTGTTGTGGGCAATAACCTAGATATGCTCTGGCTTTCAACGGTTCGTCACGCATCGAGATTCCGTTGATCTTTATATCTGATTTTTTTCCATTCCTCCCATAGTATGAGATCGGACTCACACCCATTATCTGTCGGATCAGCGTGCTTTTCCCAGCTCCGTTGTGTCCAAGCAGACTAAACACCTCTCCTTTCCGCACGTTGAATGAAATATCGTCATTTGCTATCTCATGTTGCCCATCCGGCAATTCATAAACCTTTGTGATGTTAGAAACAGAGATCGCATACGGTTCGCCAGTACTGTAGTCAAAATATGAATCGGAGGAACCCGGATTGAGCTCGTCCACGATTCTATCACCACGCGGTGTTAATATTAAATCAGAAGAAATTTGATCCTGAGATTCACGACCTCCAAGTCCACGGTCTGGACCTTCTTCACAACTATAATCCGTTTCGACCATGAAATTCAGCTTTTTACACTCTTCATCAGATCTATCTGACTCTGTTGGAGACGAATCCGTAGGAGAGTCAGAAGTAGTTTGTTGTTTTAGCTTACTATTGTCAACCTTCTTCAATTCCTTAAGGCCTTCTGCTTTAGTGAAAGTAGTTCCGCCTTGCCACACCGATAAAATATACAATATACCAGTAAGCATCATTAGTTGGATGCAGCTCCCTAACCAATCAAGACAGAATACTAGCATTCCGTCAGGACCATCATCAACGAACATCCAGTTGTTGAGCCACTCGAGAAAGGTTAAATCATCGTTGAAAAATGGATTTATTTGTCTTTCAGCTCCCCAAACAACGGCTCGATAACCATAAGGATTATCATTGGTAGAGTCTTCATCTGACAAATTATTAGTTGGCAATCTTAAATCACCTGACTCGTATGCTGTAGCCCTACTATTCAATGAAGAAACACCTCGACTACTTAAATTGTCTAAATCTCCGTCCTCAGCCTGGGGATATTTGTCGTATCGTTCAACATGCAGTAAACCACCTCCCATCGAAGCTAATGCAACACAATATCGTCTCATAAAACCGAAACCAGGAATAAAAATACTAGCAACAAAACCCAATAAAATTTTTGCCACTCGTGCCTCCGGCAGAAAGTCAGTACAACTCCACGGTTTAGACTTACTGCTAGCATGAAGTCTCCACGATGTCATCGTGCCTCCCTGGAGCGCTTTGCAAAGAACTTGGACACCCCAAATTAGGGTGTCATGAGTAGGATTCAGCACTAGTTTGTTCTCGGTATAATCTTTTACAGTTTTTGGAATTTCAATCTGACCTACATTATTATACCGTGGATCTGCTGAAAAAAAGTCTGACTCAGAACTGAGATAAAATGACTTATCGTCTAGCGCGGTCCCAAGCGCTAACAAACTATTTTCAGTGTTGTGCGGTGAAGATGGTTTTGCAGTAGTTTTCTGCGGATTTGGCTTATACGCAAGCATTGCACTGTCGCAAGCTAGACTAACTTTACTTCCGTCCGGGGAAAATAGAATTAACAAAAAGAAGAGCGACGTACAACTAAATGAAATCCATCCCCGAAGTAATTCTCTTGTTTTAGCTTCACTCTTGGTTTTTAACGCCAAAATTTGAGCTAATAACACACAGAGTGTTGAAACAAACAAAGACACAACCACAGTGTTTATGCCTAGGAAGATCAGGTTGAAGAGAAAATCTGGCAATTCATACTTAAAGAAGGACTTCCAAGTGAAGATATCTGCCAAATCTGACAGAGAGTATTCTATTCCATTTCCAAGATCTAGAAACGGTTCTCGTTTGAAGGCTCCAGTGGGGCGTCTCGTCACAACAGGAGTTGTACCCTCGGCAAATTTAGGAGCTGTACCAACGACATTGGGAGCTGTACCCACGCCATTGTCAAAAACTGTATTAACATCGTTTGAATCGAGACTTTCAAGGCTGTTTACACCGGCCAAATTTTGTGACGATGATGTTCTGCCCATTGAAAAAATATCACCTTCATCCACTGGTCGTTCTAAACTCCAGAGGTATGTGCCACAGCCAAAAGGCAACATTCTTGTGGCAAGAACGAACATCAAAACGCCCATAAACAATCCATTCATTATGACTCGGATCCAAACAGTGAGAATGAGAGAAAGAGCGGATGCTGTTCTGACCCCGCTACCAGGACCTTGAGAGCCGTAGTTGTGTGTTCCTTCCTTTGTGGAATAGTAGCTATTTTTTGATGAACTGTACTTTCTACCCCGTGATCTCTTCTTCTTCACAGGACTGTCGGACGAGTCACCAGCTGCTGAACAACAGGTTGTAGACGAGTCAGTATCGTTCTCCAACAGATCATCTGTGGCATGAAGACTCACCATCGATTGAATCGCATCGGTCATTCCTGATTCTTCTTCGTAGCCGCATAGATTTCCGACAGGTTCGACAGCGGGCGTGAGTAAATTTCCCAAGAACATTGCCGAAAAGAGAAAAAATCCCAAATATTTTCCGGCGGATTCCACACAGGCAATCAAAAGATGTGCACCGGTGAAGATTGTACTCTCGTCGGGGTCTATCGAGGTACCGAAGTCAGGGTACGTACTAAATTCGTTTGATGTTTTCATTCCATACACCGTCCAACCCCGGGTATCACCAGAACCATGTTGGATCTCTAAACCTTCATCACGATCGAAAAGCCGGTTGACAATTGTAACCGGTGGTTCATCGGAACTACTACTATTATCCTTGAAATTAGCAACATAACTGTCATACCGCAGTTTTGGTCTCAATAATCCGATGTAACTCGGCGCCTGCGAAAAAACCGCAAGTGAGCCGAGAATTACATAAGCACAATCTTTTGCAGTTAAAGAAAAAATGACACCCGAATGTATGACTGACTCATTCTTCCTGCGAAACAGAGAGACCGTTTTTCGATCCGGGCAATAACGGTTTATACACATGACCGTTATTGCCTATCTTGACAATAACAACAGACTCAGATTGTCACTACCATAATATTACAATCATGATCCCTTCTTATAATTAATAATTATATAACATCGATCATAGAATGAAAAAATAGTTACAAAAAATTCAAAAATAATACAACATACTCAAGGACCTGACCGTTATTCAGATAGTAATATTGAGTTATATTGAATCATTCGGGTACATATTTGGTCTTACAGACTGCTAAAAAGATTTTTTGGGTTCCATCAGGCACGAAGAAAATGCAGAAGTAAAAGAGGGTATTTCTGAGGCTGAATTTCACTGTTTAGGTTGTTATTGATGAATCTGAATTTAGACATGTATGATAAATCATATTAATACAATGAATGAAATTCAAAATTCACTCGTAAGTTCATTTTGTTCAAGGATTTTTCCATGTCATGACACAAATTAGCGCTATTTTGCGACTTGGACATCTGACATAATTTCGAATCATTTTCTGAATCTCTCGCAAACATTTTCTTCACTGTCATGGAAAGATAGATTTCATTTATTTTTAACACGCAAACACTGAAAATACTTAGCAAGAAAAATCTTGTTCTCATAACGTTAAGTTAAAAAAGATTGTACACCGATATGTAAAAAGAAGAATTCTATTTGTATTCCAAACATAACATACAGTAATAATGATGACAATAAATACACTTCTATACCATTAAAGTTTAAACAATAAATTTAATAATAACAACGACTATTCATACTATTTCGTGTATTTTAAGTTAAAGGTTGTACAATAGCAAGATGCTACTCATTAATCTGGCATCGAATCATACACAAAGGTCCTAAAAATTAAATGCTCATTATTTCTTGAAAATGTAAATTACTAAAGACTTTGTGAAATATGTACAGTTCTAAGTAAGACCTTGACCCTAGAATCAGACTTCAGGCCCGACTTCATCACGTTGATCACTCGGTTCTCAAATTTTGCCCTACCGTACCCATACCATAAATCATTTCTTGACCCATAACAGTGGTTTCTTTTGTGCCCAGTCCCAGCGCGGTCATCTGATGTTCGGTTAGTGTCAACGCGTTGGTTTCGGGATCATATAGTCCTCCACTTGCTTCTTTCTTCTTTATACCTATCATCAGTTTATGATATTCAGATGCCCTGTTAACTCTGCTCCGCTGTATACCTTCTCGAATTCTTTCCTTCATGGAATCGGCCCAACCACCCTGATCGGTTTTTCCTTCCTCTACTTTTTTCACTAATTCGTCGGCTTTATCATGATGATGAGAGTTTGAGTTACTGCTTAGTCTACTCATATTCGAGTTTATTGTTTCGTTTGTAGCTTTGCGATTCAGGAACGTACGAGTAAAATGATCTGGACCGGCCTCATTGAGGTGTTTCGCCTCCTCGAGCTGCTTTGCTTTTAGCCACGCACGCCTCCGCCTTTCCTTTGAGTTATTGAGTTTTTTCAAGAGAAATTCAGATTTAGATAAATTATCACCGCCTGAATTTTTCATTTGGAAAACTTTATTCTTTAGCACTTCTCTTGGTGGTTTGTAAGGCATATGTTTAATGGGTGCATCATCGGGTTCTTGAGGGACTCTTTTCTTCGGAAGCATCAAATAATCCGGAAGATAATCGTACAGCCTTTCCAAATGATTTACGAAAGTTTTCTCATTTTTAGTTTCTTCTTCTTGGGATGTCCGAACAACACCGTGTTCATCTCGAAACACTCCAATAGTATGCAACAAGTGAATAGCCGAATTTCTTCGTTCTCTAGGTGTAATAAGAAAACAATGCACTAGATCTAGTAATTCATCAATTTCAAACTGGTCTTGGACAGAAAGCGCAATAAAATTGAGAATCACAAATAAATGGAACAAAGCCAAAATGGCATTCAACAAACTGATTGGGGCAAAACCCTCCGAAAGATCATTGACAAATTTGAAATGCAACACACGATGATCGATTCGCTCCGTAAGAAAAATTTCTCCGTCGTCTGCTTGCGCCAAATAGGAACCCCAAATTATTCGATTGATAAAGACAATACGACCGATATTATAAAATGGTTCATCATAAGTTTAATCAAAAACCGGTTTCTGAGTTGGATCCGCCGACCATTGAGTACATCGCGAGTCAACCTGGTAGAGCTTGCCTTTCATATCATTTTCATCGAATCGGTTATACGTCACTCTGGTTTTCTCATTTTCTGTATTTTTCGTGTCTTCTAACGTCATACAGAACTCGTTACTTGGATTGTCCCTGTCTCTCAATACGGTGTATGCACCCAAGGCCCAGAACGTCAAGCTCAAATTCAGCTCCACCATACGAAGGTTCTGAGTTGATTCTGTTCTCCTTACTGCTGCAGTTGTATTGGTGCCTGTCAGAGTGGAAGTTGAGTTACTCGAAACTATACTACTCGTTACATTAACAGGTATCTAGGGGTTTAAAAAACCAGGTGCATTGTCAGGATTGCAGATAAATAGCTTCTTTCCATAAACTTCCTCGTTGGGATTATCGATATTCTCCAATCGACATAAACGATACCAAAGCCGATGATGTTTATCGTACTGTGGCAATGAGAAACCATAACCCCGAACTGTTGCCAGATGGTCTCCGGTCTACTTAAGAGAGTTGTAGTATGCAAAGTAAATAAAAAGAAATAACGTGTAGGGGAGAGCCGCAAAACGAGCAACAAGAACAGACATTCGAAAACAGTAATGAAGCTTCTGCAATACACGATATTGTTCTAGAAAGAAGTGATATCTTTCTCCGTCAATCATTCTCCTTTCAATTCTCACCACTAATTTTCGGGTTTCGAAGTAGAGCAAAGGAATACACACAAATAGACCGTTGTAAAATAGAAACGGCAACACTCGGATCAGATTTCTTTGTCTATGTATGCGATAGTGTATGATTCGACTAAGCGTCTCATACTTGATCACTTCCCGAATATTCTCCAAAAGCTTCGTCCGTAGAGCAACCATATATTGAATCATCAAGTCATCTCTCTGCGTTTATCTGAGCATCAAATCCACCAAGTGATCTCTTACCATTGCATCTCTAGCTTATTCTAACATTTTATTCACGTAGTCGGGATAAGTGTGTTCCTCTTCAGCCAAGATGATATGTTCTAGAGCCTGTACTTTATTCTTATGGACTTTTGTTTTTTCGTCTTGAAGGTCAAACGGATATTGATATCCTTTTTGTAAAGATTGAATTAGTTGTTCCTTTTTCTAGGCTTCTACTTCCAGTAGCTTTTGTCTCGTCTCAAAAGAGTCGCTAATCACATCAGCAGGATCATTACCAGTGCCTCCTAATTTCATACTCCTATAGGATCCCCCCATCAATTTCGATCCCATTAGAGCCATTTCATCCTGCATCAAGGCCAAAACCGGATGCTCGTCCAGAGCAATAATTTATTTTTAAGACTGAGTTCTCTATACCATATCTTGTTCCTGAGCGAGCTTCGACTTTCGCCCACCATATCGCATCTAAGCAAGTTGAGCTGAAGATGCAAGCTCAAAACCAGCCTCACCCGAGAGACTCGCGGACGCCATGAGACTTGCAGACCCAGTTATGACAGCCGCATTTGGTATTTGCAATGTTTTTGGAGGTTTTAGCATCTTCGACGGTTACCCTGGATTAGGTGTCAGAAGTAGACCTCCTTTGTGATGAGAATAATTGGAAGTTTCTGTATCCAAGTTCTATGTGTTAATGTCAAAATTAGGCTTGGCACTAGAAATTTTTTTTACAATAAAGTTGTGATCCTCATCGCTATCATGACCCTTGTCATCATGGTCATGATGAGGAAATGCCAAATTGTCAAGGAAACCTAATATTTCAGCGTTTGTCGACGACTACTCCTTAAATCCCACGCTCTTCACCCTATGTATTGCAAATGGCACACTATCCTCGCCTTTATCAGATTGCGATTTCGAGGTTGATACTTCCAATGTAGGGGACTTCTTCAAACTAGAAACCTTAGTTACCATAATACCAGGTAGACTTGAAGTTGAATCAGCCTCAGTGACAGGTTTACTAGTCTAAGTAGTACTTTTTGCAGTATTAAAGCCGAGTCCTTTACTTGACATAGACTCGTTTGCACCTGCTGCATTAATCGCCTCCCGAAATGCAGTAGTATTTGGATTAGAACCTCCTGGAATCGCCTTATTATTCAATGATTCTAGCTGACTGTTCGACAAATCGGGCGTTGTTGCACCAGAAGGGAAATAATGATCAGGGAGTCGAGTCATACTACCGCCATCATCTGAACTAAATGATTTATCTAAATTTTAATCACGGACATAATTATTAGTTCTGGTATTATCACTACTGGCTGTCGCTACAGAAGGTCCAGGTTCAACTGGCGCTTATATTTTAATTGTGATAGACGGAGTCTCTAAAACCTAATTGGAATTGTCATATTACTTACTGCTATTCGGTGAATCTTTAGGATCACTAGTTTCAGGTCACTTAAAGTCCTCCATATTCGAAGGAGAAGACCCAGGCCCTTTACCAGGTTGTACAAATTGTTTCAGAGTTGTATTTTGTTGCTCCAATTTCTGCAGATGAGGTGATGAAGTTCGCTTGACCAAGGATTGACGTCCTATGCTACTACCAGGGCTTCCTGCGAGTTTGAAGTCTTCAGCCATTGCGAAGTTACGTATAATTTCAAGTCGGTAATCAGACTCTATAATACAGTATTTAATTTTTAAAACAAAATCATTTTAATTTATGTGGGTATAATAACAAAAAAAACATTATCTAAAGACTAATATCTTGTTAGAGTAAGAGAAAATTTAATGGTCAGAGAATGGTCAGAGATACACACAGCCTTTGTTTTATGTAAGACTTAGAATGGAGGCTCAAGTAGCACTGGTACCATTACGCCCTATTAAATCTAGACACTCATAACTCAACCACTCTATAAGCGAGATTGACCTAGTCATACTTAAATTTAACACAAGTTACAATGTTTCCCAGTATAGTCACTACAAAGCGACTGCTTAAATCTAAGAGAAGGGGAAGGGCAATCTCTTAGCCACCTCAGGATATGCACGCTAATTGAAAAGCAGTTTGGACGACGCTTTGAACGTAGTTTTTCTTCTCGGTTACTTTGTGCTAGTTTGATGTGAGACTCAGAGAGATACTTCGTACCTATATTATTATTTAATAACAACTGATAAAATCTACCTACAGATAAAATGAAACATTTTATATTTTTTCGAAAGTTAAAAAGAATTCCCCCCCCCCCCAACCCTCTACAAAGTATATTCAGGCTTGTCAAAGTTTACTCAAAGTTTACTCAATGATGATTTGAACTTTGGTATCATTTTAACTTTGGTTTAACCTTAAACTTTGCTTAAACTTTTCTAAACTCTCACTGACACTTATTGTTTTTCACTTAGTAAATGCTGATTTTTGGGTGAGACAGCGATGAAAAGATAAGATGACTCAAGTAATTTCTAAGTTCAAGAGTCTATTACAATCGATTCCGAATACACATTCTACTATTGAAACTTGCTGAGCTCAAATTTTCAAACAATGTATCCACGTTTGACGCACCATGTAATCGCTGGAAAAAAAAAGCAGAGCTCAGGAGTTCTGAGATTACTGTCAGACTCAGATCGCGATACTGATTCTATAGACAGAGAGAAACCTAACTTCAGTAAACCTTACCAAAGCAAGGTGAAGATCATTAATAATCTGTAACATTGTTATTAAATAATAAAAATCTAATATCGATTAATTATTTATTCCTCAATTCAGAAATGTAATATTCATCCGTCCACCGCTTTTCCTCCGTTTTCTTAAACTTTATCACCATTATACTACTTCATACAGTTTACATAAATATGAATGCTGTAATAGTTCCTCCCACCAAAGATCCAATCAATGTCATCATAGACATTTTCATTCTACTCATAGAATTACTCGTCGATGCTGCTGCAGCAGCCTTCGTATCATCTGTCTCCTTGACATCATTGCTTGTGTCTTTCTTTGCAGTAGTAGCTTTCTGCGCCGGAGCAGCAGTAGTTGTTGTCGTAGGCGGAGAACTAGGAATCAATGAAGCTGGACATTCACCTGAATCAATTCTAGCATGTTTCCCAGCAAATTTCATTCCCGACATGGCTACACAACTTCCAACACCACCACTACTGAAATCGAGACTGATAACCAGTCCAGTACACCCATTTTCACTAAATGCAGCTGTGCTGGTACCTGGAGTATAAGACATCTTTAAAGGTCCAGTTGTATAAACATCAGTTGGATTAATCATATGTGATACTTGTTCTGCACATGTTTCCTCAATGGTTGCCCATGAAATAGTGGTTGCACTATTGGTAGAATTAAGATTTGCTCCTGTGCATTCAGCATCGGAAGCAAAGCGCCATTTCAAACAATATTTGTTGGCTTCCACTAAAAGAAGTTGAAGAGATAATTGCAATAAAATGACTCTTTGAGTCAATTTAGTGAAAGATAACATCGTGAAATTAGTGAGTGTTTCTTAAAGAAAGTAGAGTGCTTTAGGGGTCTACGGTAAAGGAAGTCTTTTCTTTCTTTGTAAACGATACATATAGCATCTCAGTTTTTTATTCACTTCACTTCAGTTAAATTAAATTTAAATTAGGCATGCTAGCGTGCGTTCTAATTCAATTTCTAAGAAGAGACTCAGAGTGCCACGTTGTGGACCTGGTACGTAACTTAAAGTCTAAATTGATGTATACAGATGCGGACACGATTTGTTTATTCATTCATTTTATTCACAAATGGTACATAGAGCATCTCAGTTTGTCTTCCAATGAGAGGTTGATTGAATCTCTTCTGCCACATTAAATTAAATTGCACGGTAAAACATCAAGAAGAACCTTAAAAAAATTCTGAATCCATAAATATTTTTCATCCAAAAATTCCTAGTACGGAGCCTTGTATTACATTTGAATCAAACATGACTTAATGGATACAGACACACCAATACATAGAATACAGCAGCACATTTCTTACAAGTATCAGACCTGAGACAATTATCTAGCTAAGCCAAATTGAAAATTTCATATCTACATAATACTAAATAGCACAATACATTATACAACCGTATTATTATACTTCCCTGTAACTACTATCCTTCCAAAGCCCTTACAGTAAATTTTCCACCGGACATCATCGATTTCAACTCGGTTGGTGACCTTTTTAGTGGCGTATTCGGCAAACTCACCCCCCTCTCAGAATCAATTTTGATCGTTGGTTTGATACCCGAAATCATATTCGACGTTGGCGAACTCGGTTGAGAATGACCTGGAGTTACCAACGGTGTCACCAATTGCATCGTCCTTTTTTTTGTACGGTTATTATTACCGGTTGGAGAATTACTATTTGAGCTCGGACTCATGAGAGCATTCAGATCCATATGGGCGACGACATTATTCGTACTTTCCTGGGAGAAAGACGGTCGCGACGAGTTTGTTTTAGTAGGCTTACTCTGATCAAGAGGATCGTTTTTGTTTGTTGGAACTGGATCACTGTTGTCATGTAATTCATCCATTAAGGCATCTACTTGGCGAGCAGTTTCCATCAATTGACATAAATTTGGGTATCCAGCTTTCAGAAGTTCGTCAGAAGTAGGAAATGGACCATTTTCTTGCAGAGAATTCCCAATGCCACCAGAACCTGCATTATTTCCAGTTTGACCCTCTATTTGAGTTGGATAATTCGAGGATAGTGCTGCGGTACTATCAATTTGACCTCGAGTTACACTAGTATCGTTGTGTGGACTCCGACCTTCCTGTGACCCTATTACTGTTGTTACTTCTGTTTCGCCGCCTGTTGCGTTTCCATGATTGACATTATTACCCACCGGTCCCGGACTAGTAACAACTTTTTTTCTTTTCCCTTGTCGTGATTGGCCACTGGGGTATAAGGGAGCTGGAAAATCAGTTATACCATCGGCCAACGGGAAGGGAATTACAGAATCCGTCATTGGCAGCTGAATGTGTTTCGCATTTTTAATGGCATTTTCTCGGGCAGTAGCGGAAAATCCCCCAGATGGACTGGATAGAGACGAAGATGAATCGAAGATACTTAGTTTCTCTCCAGATGTTACTCTTTTACGTTCCTCAAAAAGTTCATTCATTCGATCTCTTTTTGTGGATATATCACGCAGAAGTAATTCTAACTGAATTTTTTCATTATGAAGAGCACCTGGATTCGACAGATGCTTCTCGCGATTCTTTATTGCTTCATAGCGATTCCACAAAAATGCCTGAAGACGATCAGATCGAGCTCGATTATGAGCAAATTCATAATTTGCAGTGGATGTTATAACATTATTAATTTGTGAAGCGTTTAATACAGTACCCACACTGGTTATTCGTGATGAATTGAAATTATTATCATAATGCCCGGCTGCTATCACATGATCAACAGCATGTTTTTGAGGACCTGGACTGCCTGTACCAATACTTTGCGGACTCGAATTTGAACTATTATTAGCCGTAGATTTGACCCCGCCAGTTCTTACGTTAAAATACTTCTGAGTGCTGACCGGAGAACCACCACCCGTATTTATTCCAACTTCGGGATCACAATACCGGCTAGAAAAAGCTCCTTTTTTTTGATCAAGCCATACATCTGTACCAGGTGATGGCTTCGGGTAAATTTTGATAGTAGAATCGTTATGAGAAACAATTTCACCACTAATAGGACTACTGTCATTCTGAATACCGTTGCCATAACTGTCATTCTCAGGGGGGAGAGTGATCAATTCCGAAAAATAAAGTCCGATTTCCTTCTCGAGTTCGAAAATTTCGCAGTCGATACCAAATTCTGGTAAATTGTTGGACTCATTTCCTGTAACAGTTACCGGTTGACTGGTCATGATTGTTATGCTTAAATTAATGATAATAATCAAGTTTCACGTACTAAATTTCAAACTTATAATATTTCGACTTAAAAGATCTCTAATGTGATATTTTAGCTTCAATTGGATTCATATACGAGGGGAGGGAGAAAAAGAAACTAATAATATTAGCTGCAGAAGGATAGAGAGAGACAAAAGGAGTTTAAGACTACAAAAAGATCAAGACAATAATGCTAAGCAATAAGCAAATAAAAGAACGAAATAAAGGCCTCATACTGGAGACGATTCTGAACGTTCTCTCAACAATAGTATACGTGAAATTTCTAAAAAAATATCAACGTTGAGCGATTATATAAATCAATATTCAACAATTTGTAACTCTCTTTTTCGGCGTAGGTTGGATAAGGAGTCAGGATATCGCTATCATCGAACATCTTGAACTTACCAGAAACGACAAATTGTATCATTAGATTTCGTAAGGTGATGCAAGCAAAGTCAAAATATTCCTATATAAATCTAGTTTAGCTCGTAATATATTCACTTTATTCTTTTAATGCACATATTCTCTGTATTCTTTTGTTAAAAATAAGTTCTCTGATACTAAAATAAAGTTCAATGATGAAATAGCTCTGATACAAACTTTTCAAGAACGAAGTATTCATGATTATACCAAAGACGCTCAATGTCATTACTTATTCTCGTCTAACAATAACCGTCTTCTTTCTTCTCTCTCCCTCTTTTCCTTCAGTTCTTTTTCTTTCTTTTCACTTTTCTCTTTGTAAAACACTTCCTGCCCAACCAGTTTCATTCGCTTTGCGTCTTCCTCATCTTTCAGTCTTGCTTCCTCTTCAATTAGTCGTTTTGCCTCGTCTTGCACGCGAGATCGGAGTTCCACTCCCTCTTCAACTGTACCGTCCTCATTTTTTTGTTTCAACCTCTTAAATTCAAACTTTTCGGAATCTCTGCGGTTTGGAAACAGCGAGACAGCCTGTTCGATTTCCTCTTCTATCTCTGTTTCTTGCTTTTTCAGAGCCGGTTTATTACGAACAGGCTGTCGAGACTTGCTCGGATCGTAACTAAGCCCGAGAGCCGATCTAGTTGAACTTTGGGTTTGAACCATCGATCTACTTGTTTGGCTCTGAACCTGAAACGACTGTCCTCTCTGAATCGCTAAGTTCTCAGCGTTGCTATTTACAGACTTTATTCCTTGCATTGTTATGCTTTGACAAACCTGACTTTGATCAGCTGATTTCGGCCTAAGATCTTGCGAAAAAAAACTAGACTTTTTTGACAATAATCCACCACCAGTGTCAGATGTGTATGATTTAACACTTAATATTTCCGTCTTCCGGCTCTTTCTGAATTTTTCCTCTTCTGTTTCATTCATTTTCCAAGGACCACTTTGTCTCTTCTGATTTAAAGCTTGGTTTTCAGTCTGAAGATTATCATTCATCATACTGCTTTCTCTAATTGACGATAATTTATTCGCACTCATAGACAAGGCAAACGCTGCAGCATTACTGCTAGAACTAGGTACTGAGCCCAGTTTCACTACATTCAGACTTTTTCCAACATCATTGGTTGACATGTTTTTTTGAAACCGAGGTTTATCGGAGTCTCTAAAACTCTTCAGAGTTCCACTATCTGACACAGACTTACCAAAACCCGCTCGGATATCAGAATCTGCATTATACGTATTACTAGTACGCGTATGATCGGAAGCTTTTGAATCCGTATTTGCATG
>Ga0099797_100438_pt1 | contig 26904 bp, 33 predicted proteins | sample Uncmet_Sort48C_1_FD_89871 | JGI IMG/M metagenome (GOLD analysis project Ga0099797, IMG submission 89871) | Marine eukaryotic communities from CALCOFI LINE 67, Pacific Ocean - C012_Sort48C_1 | ecosystem: Environmental > Aquatic > Marine > Oceanic | place: Pacific Ocean: Monterey Bay | collected... | reverse complement strand
AATAAACTAATGAAGTAGATCCTATGGGTAATACAACCCCGGACCCTGATACCGTTTTAACTGTTATTGTATAGAATGTAGAAGAAGCTCCTCTTGTTGTTGCATCTTCAAATATCATAACTCTTTCAGCACTATCAGGTATAGTTACACTTCTGTTTGCACCAAGTGTACCTGTTAATTTTATATATAAATTTTTACCGTTTGATGTAGCACCATTGTCAAGTGCTAAAGTAAGATCACCACTTGCAAGTTGAGCTGATGATAAATAACCTGTGGATAATTGTTCTAATATCTGTAAGTTTGTATTAGTAATCGTACCCCATAACCCTGCTTTTTCACCAGTTGTTATAAGTTCTAATTTTGAGTTTGTCGAGTAAGATGATGCCATAATTTATTAATAAGGTTTAATTGGTGTCCAAGTCATGTTCACCCCTGGTACGATATCGTTCCAGGTAATAATACCCGCCTCTCCTGTGTTTGCCGTTAATTGTGATCCAGTAGGACTCACAACTGCTGTTCCCGTCACTGTAACACTTCCTGTGGCTAAGGTCAACGAGTTTCCAGTAACATTTGCTGTTACATCAATGTTTACTGTAGAATTACCTATTCCAAGAGTTACTTGAGAACCCGTAGGTGAAACAAGTGCTGTCCCTGTAACAGTTACAGTTCCTACACCAAGACTTACTTGTGAACCACTAGGCTCAACATTTGCATTTGCACTAGCTGTAGCAGTACCAATACTAATTGATAATGTATTACCTGTTACTTGAATTATTACATCATTATCATCATCGACCGTTGAGAAGGGTCGTTCGGCAAATGAGGCAAATCCGAAGAGCATGGGTTAACTTTCCAATGCTTCTATTCTAGTTTTTAAACTATCGTTTTCTGCTTTTAATTCTTTAATTGCATTAACTAATACTGGAATTAAATGAGAGTTAGTCATTTTTAAATTATCCGTATTTTCGTTATTAATAATAACATTGTTATCACCTTCAAGTGCTAAAATATCTTGTGCTTTAAATCCATATTTTACATTTCCATGTGGAGTATCATTTTCTCTTGATTTTTTAAATTGAAATGAAACAGGTTCTAATTTGTTTACAAAATCTAAACCATGAGGAACAGTTCCAAAATTAGTTTTATCTCTTAAATCAGAAGTTACTGTCCAATCTATTTTAATATATGCATTTGTTGCATTATTATTACCTACTACAATTCTATTATTTTCACTTGTTACATTAAACACAGCATCTATACCTGCACTACTTCCAAAAACATGATTGGAAATACCTGTTGTAATATTTGAACCAGAATTATAACCAAATAATGCGTTACTAGAACCTGTTGTCAATCTGTAACCAGAATATATACCCATTGCTGCATTAGCACCACCTGTTGTAGCTTGAAATAAAGCAGAACAACCTACTGCTGTATTGGAACTTGCTGTTGTGTTAGCTTTTAAAGCCTCTTTACCAACTGCTACGTTTTCTGTACCTGTTGTGTTATTGACTAAAGTACAACTTCCAATTGCTGTATTGTTTGCACCTGTAGTGGTTTTTTCCATAGAATAAATACCTACTGCTACATTTTCTGATGCTGTTGTGTTTTGTAATAAAGCTTGTCTACCTACTGCTACATTACTTGCACCTGTTGTGTTTGCTTTTAAAGAATCACACCCCACTGCTACGTTATTTGAAGCTGTTGTGTTGGCTTGTAAAGCACTTCTTCCAATAGCTGTATTATTATTTCCTGTTGTGTTTGTAAGTAATGAGTAAGAACCTACAGAAACATTACAAGTTCCTGTTGTGGTTTTATGTAAAGCACTATCACCAAATGCAGTATTATCTGAACCTGTTGTATTGTCATGTAAAGCTTCAAAACCAACTGCTGTGTTGTAACTAGCTGTTGTGTTTACTTTTAAAGAATCTGCTCCTACTGCTACGTTTTCTGTACCTGTTGTGTTTGCACTTAAAGCATTAAAACCAATTCCTGTATTACTATCTGCTGTAGTGTTAGAACCTAAACTACCTTTACCTAAAGCAACATTATTTGAGCCAGTAGTATTTGCGTCCATAGACTCTTTACCAATTGCTGTATTCGTAGAACCTGTTGTGTTAGCACATAAAACACATATTCCAATTGCTGTATTCGTAGAACCTGTTGTGTTAGCAAATAAAGCATTATTTCCTACTGCTACGTTACAACAACCTGTTGTGTTTAATTTCATAGCACTATTTCCTAGTGCTGTGTTATGTGCTGCTGTTGTGTTACATCTTAATGCCTGTAATCCAAAAGCATTATTATAATTACCTGTTGTGTTAGCAGAAAGTGCTTCATAACCAAAAGCTACTTGATTTGTACCTGTTGTGTTTAATTTTAAACTTTCCCAACCAACTGCTGTGTTATTACTAGCTGTTGTGTTAGATGATAAAGATGATTTACCTACGGCTACATTTTGTGCTCCAGATGTGTTAATAAGTAAAGCTTGTGTTCCTATAGCGACATTATCGGAAGCTGTGTTTTGTCTTAATGCTTGAAGTCCAACAGCTACGTTAGATACACCAGATACATTAGTTTCTAATGAGCATTGACCAACTGCTGTATTACTATTTCCTGTGGTATTTTGTAAAAGTGAATTGTAACCCACAGCAGTATTGTTATTAGCTGTTGTATTATTTGTTAAAGAATAGCTACCAATAGCTGTATTTTGTAATCCTGTAGTGTTATCAAAGAGAGTTGCATAACCAACACCTACATTACAAACACCAGTAGTATTTGCTTTAAGTGATTGACCACCTATTGCTGTATTAATACCACCAGACGTATTTTCACCTAAAGCATCATCTCCAATTGCTGTATTATTGTTACCACTTAATGAACCATCATCTAAAGCACCATCTCCTAAAGCAACGTTACTTGAACCTGTTGGATAATTACCATCTAATTTTACTGTACCACCGTCAACGGCCAACGCACCTGTTAAAGTTAATCCTCCACCTGGAGCAAGTTGTACGCCTGATGGAACGACAACCGTATCTCCTGAAGTACCGAGAGTTAACGTTGTTCCTGATTGCGGGTCTATTTGATCGACTTCTAATTTACTCATTTTCTAATACCTCTATTCTAGCTTTTAATTCTTTGATTGCATTAACTAATACTGGTACTAAAGTTCCACCAGTTAATTTTAAACATTCTTCAAATTCATCATCTATAATAACATTACTTCCACCGTTTGCTTTTTCTAAAGCTAAAATATCTTGTGCTTTAAATCCATATCTTACACCACCATTTGTAGTATCTTCTCCTCTTGCAGTTCTAAATTGAAATGAAACAGGTTGTAATTGATTAACAAAATCTAAACCATGTGGAACAGTACCAAAATTAGTTTTATCTCTTAAATCTGATGTAACTGTCCAATCAACTTTTACATAACTGTTAGTAATATTACTATGACCAGCTACAAGTCTATTATCTTCAGTAGTAATATTTACCATACCACCTTGAGCACCTGATTCAAAACCTAAAAATACATTTTGATCGCCTGTTGTAACATTTTCTCCTGCTTTTATTCCAAAGCCTGAGTTTCTAAAACCTACTGTATTTGATAATCCAGCATCTTTACCAACAAAAGTGTTACAATTTCCTGATGTGTTAGCGTCCATACTACGACAACCAATTGATACATTATCTTCTCCAGCAGTGTTAGCTGACATAGAATTTAAACCTATTGATACATTTCCAAAACCTGTTGTATTATTTGCTAATGCACCACCACCTGCTGCTACATTAGCATAACCTGTTGTGTTATCAAATAAAGCACTAGCACCAATTGCTGTGTTATTACCACCTGTTGTGTTAGCACTTAAAGCAGTAATACCTATTGCAACGTTGTCAGAACCTGTTGTGTTAGCATCTAAAGCTTCAACACCAACAACAGTATTTTGTTCTCCTGTTGTGTTAGCAACCATAGAAGCAAAACCTACTGCTGTATTGTAATTAGCTGTAGTGTTATTAAATAATGTTTGTCTGCCTATTGCTGTATTAAATCCTCCAGTAGTATTACACCTCATAGTTCCTGATCCAACTGCAACATTTTTTGAACCTGTTGTGTTAATTAATAATGAACAGTTACCAACTGCAACATTACATCCACCTGTTGTAGTAGTATGTAAAGCACATGTCCCTATTGCTGTATTTAAAGTTCCTGTTGTGTTAGCTTTTAAAGAACACATACCAACTGCTGTATTATCTGCGCCTGTAGTGTTTGAACATAATGCTCTATTACCTATTGATGTAATACCTGTTGCAGACGTATTACTATCTGCTGAATATGCACCAACTGCTGTATTACCAGTACCTGTATTAACTTTTAAAGCCAGATAACCTATTGCAGTATTATCATTTCTGTCTGTGCTAGTTGAATTAGCACAAAGACCAAGTGCTGTATTGTTAGCACCTGTTGTGTTAGCAGCTAAAGCAAATGTACCAACTGCTGTATTGTTATCTGCTGTCGTATTAGCATTTAAAGAACCTCTTCCTAAAGCTGTGTTAAAATCTCCTGTTGTATTCTTATTTAAAGCTACAAAACCAAGAGCAGTGTTTTCTGTTCCAGATGAGTTAGTATCCATAGCACAATGACCTACTGCTAAATTATTAGAAGCTGTATTGAGTCTTAAAGCATTAAAACCAACTGCAATATTAGCACCACCTGATACATTAGTAGATAAAGAACATTTTCCTATTGCTGTATTTGCTCCACCTGTTGTGTTAACTTTTAATGCACAAAGACCTACTGCTACGTTGTTATCTCCAGATGTTAATGCAGCTAAAACTCCTGTACCAACTCCAGTATTTCCATCAGCAGAAGATAAAGTTCCTGTTGAATCTGTTCCTACTAATAAACTGTTTGTAAAATTTGTTCCACCTTCTTTGAAGGTTACGCTATCAACTTCTACAGCTGATCCATTATTCTGTAATGTCCCTACTACATTAACAGTATCACCAGACGCACCAATAGTAATAGTATCACTAGATTCACTAATAATATTATTACCAGATTGGTCCTGTATTGTATCAACTTTTAAAATTGACGACATTAGTTAAACCTTTAAATTTTTAATTATGCTGTGTAAGCTTTACCGGCAGTGATAGCAGCATTAGTCGCTGTCATATCTTCTGTAGTCCAGTAATCTTTAGCAACCATTAACTCTAGATGTTCAACGTTTCTGTCTACAGCTGATTGTTTATCTGCTGCTTCTTCATCAATCATTGAAGTACCTGCAATGATACCATTGATTAATTCAACGCTGTGGCCCATGGCCGTATAATCTTGAGCTATTTCTTCTACTGTTTTATCCATATTATATCCTTGTTATTTAGTTGCACATGCAACGGGTTTAAGTTTACCAAAATTCCTATAAGAATCAAGAATTAACTTGGGTTCTACCATATTATTACGTGGATCTCCACTATTATATTTGGATTCATCCCACTCACTTCCCATGTGAAACTGTAAGTTTTTATTATGAGAATAGCCAAATTGTGTCCAACGAGTGCTTCCCCAAATAACAACACCAGCTTTTTTTGCTGACGGTGAGAAGTGTTGTAAGCAACTATCAATAGCTACAAACCCTTCCGCATCTTTCAACATTTCATGTAAGTGTGTCCAGTGTAGATCACATCTAATTGTACCATTATAATGTGGCTCATTAGGTAGAACGCAGTTGATAATAGTAGTGTCCTTATATTCTTCTCTCAACATATTGACTACTTGTTGAGCAAGGTAGGGTTGATAGTTTCTATTTGGATTAATGTTTGTATATTGATTATTAGCATTAAAACCAGCTTGAGGTTGACCACCAGAGAATTGTATCATTATGTATTTACTAATCTCATTTTTAGTCAGCCATTCTTTAACACTATCTTTATGATGATCTGTATAAATCTTAGGGACCATAGAAGGTGTATATTCAACACCATGGTGTTCACAGTAGCTTTCAATTATATGTTGTTTGCCAAACTGAAAATTAGATTTGTATGGCTCACAATAAAAGATATTGTTTGATGCCATGATCCTTGGATCTGTTAAATGCAAAGTTTGCTCTAAAACTAATTTAACATCTGGGTTACTTGCAAAGCAACCAATGTAAGGTGTGTATATTTGCACATCTCCTTTTTCTTTTAACTTTGGTATCAACGCACTAAACGTAGTACATTTACCAACGCCTCCTTCTACGACATATGTATTTAACATTCTCTTCTCTCTTTCTTTATTTGTTTTTTAATAATTCTATTTCTGCTTTTAATTCTTGAATTGCTTTAACTAACATAGGTATCAATGAACCTTCTGCTAATCTTTGTCTTCCATCTAAAGTAGATTCTTCTTCCCACATACTAAAACCATTTTTTAATTCTGGATGATTGTCTATTGCTTCTTTTACTTCTTGAGCAATAAATCCATGATTAACTTTATCATTGTTATATCGTTTTTCAGAACCAGCAACATAAGTTCTCATTTCTTCTGGTATATCTTTTTCTTTTCTCCATCTGTAAGTTACAGGTCTTAAATCATTAATAAAACTTAAACCAGCCATATCATCTTGTATATCTTCTTTTAATCTTTGATCTGATGGTGCAGTAATTGAAGTTGCACCAAATGCTATTCTACTATCTGTATTCCCATGACCAAAAGTAAGAGCATTAGCTATTCCAGTAACTTGAAAACCCATAGTCATAGCTTGGCTTGTTCCACCTGAATCTATAGCAGATTCTGTACCAATCATTATATTACAACTACCAGTAGTTATATTATAACCAGCACCTTGACCAACTCCTGTATTAGAATTACCTGTTGTCATACCACCTAAAGCACCTTGACCAAGTGCTGCAGCGTAGTAACCTGTTGTTATAGCATCTCCAGCATCTTCACCTACAGCAACATTACTATTTCCTGTTGTAACTTCAACCAAAGCGTTATAACCTACTGCTACATTTTGAACTGCTGTTGTGATGCATCTCAAAGAACCAAAACCTACTGCTGTATTCAAACATCCTGTTGTGTTACATATCATGGAATCTTTACCAATTGCTGTATTCTGACAACCTGTTGTAGTTTTTCTTAAAGAACATCTTCCAAATGCTGTGTTATCCGAAGCTGTTGTATTAGAACATAAAGCAGATGTACCCATTGCTGTATTTCTTGTTCCTGTTGTGTTAGAACCTAAAGCTCTAAAACCAACTGCCGTATTATCAATTGCTGTTGTATTTGCTACTAATGCTTCGTAACCCATAGCCACATTAGACGCACCTGTTGTATTAAGACATAAGGCTCTATAGCCAATTGCTGAATTGTCTGCACCTGTTGTGTTAGTAAATAAAGCACTATAACCTACTGCTGTATTATTATTTGCTGTAGTGTTAGCTGTTAATGCTGATGTACCAACTGCTGTATTATTATTTGCTGTTGTATTTGCATCTAATGCCTGTTTACCTATTGCAACATTGTCATCACCTTCTGTATTTGCTAATAGTGCTTGAAGTCCAACTGCAGTATTATTTGAACCTGTTGTGTTAGCACACATAGCATTTCTTCCAATTGCATTATTACCAGCTCCTGTTGTGCTAAGACATAAAGCACCACAACCCATTGCAACATTGTTAGCACCTTCTGTGTTTGTTTTTAAAGCAGAAAAACCAACTGCAGTATTGGCTGCACCTGTTGTGTTATCTGTTAAAGAACTTTTACCTATTGCTGTGTTATATGAAGCTGTTGTGTTAGCATCTAATGCTTCCGAACCTACTGCAACATTAGAATTTCCTGTTGTATTAACTTTTAAAGATTCAAAACCTACTGCTGTATTTCTACTAGCTGTTGTGTTTAGACATAAAGCATTCATACCAACTGCTGTGTTGTTAGAAGCTGAGGTATTACAAAGTAATGCTGATCGTCCTACAGCTACATTAGCAGTTCCTGTAGTATTAAATGTCATTGATCTGCCACCAACAGCAGTATTATCTGAGGCTGTGTTGGATTCTAAAGAAGAAGCACCAACAGCTACACTGCAAGAACCTGATACATGAGCATCAAGTGCGTAAGCACCTACAGCAACATTGTTTTCTCCTGTTGTATTAGAACGAAGTGAACGTAAACCCATTGCTGTATTTTGAATACCTGTTGTGTTAGCACACATAGCACATAAACCAACAGCTACGTTATTATCTCCAGATGTTAGTGCTGAAAATACTGATGTTCCAACTCCAGTATTTCCGTCAGCAGAAGATAAAGTTCCTGTTGAATCTGTTCCTACTAATAAACTGTTTGTAAAATTTGTTCCACCTTCTTTGAAGGTTACACCATCTAAAGCGCCACCATTATTCTGTAATGTACCGACAATATTTGTAGTGTCTCCACTATCACCTATCGTAAGTGTAGTCCCTGATCTAGGGCTTACTTTATTTACTTTAACTTCACTCATTATACGATTACCAAGGTTCCTGTTACGGTTACAGTTGCTTCAAAGGTTACAGGTCCCGCAAGAACTGCAGATTCAATTGTTAAAATATTGTCAATAGTTTCAGCGTGAGTATAAATTTCCTGAGAACCAGGATTATTTCCTACATATATTGCACTTGGGTACGCATCACTCATAATTAATTCCTTTGTTATTAAGCACTAATTGCATCTACAACACTAACGTATACATCAGCACAATTAGAAGCACTAGCTATTACTTTTAATACGTCAGAACTTTGCATTACAAATTTTGCACCACCTTGAATAAGTTCTGCTGAACTTGCTGGTGGAATACTTAAATCTTTTACTATGTATCTTGTAGTCGAACCGCCAACTGAAACAATAACAGATACTGTAATTGCCGCTGCTGTAATATTAGCAATTCTAATTCCTATAACTGCATCATTAGAATTTGATGTAAATACAGTTACATTACTTGTAGTTGCTTGTACTGCGTGTCTTGTAAAATCTTGTGCCATATTTAATCCTTATATTATAATGCTATCGCCATTGCAACAGCAAAACCTGCTGAAGCACCTGCTGTCCCATTTGATGCTGATGTTATTCTTCCTTTTGCATCAACAACCACTGTTGAGTTTGTATATGTTGCAGCCGTAACCCCAGAATTTGCTAAAGTTAATGCTCCATTAGCAACTATTGTTGCGTCTCCTGATACAGCTATTTCTTGATAACTTGTACCATCTGCAATTAAAACTTTACCTGATGTTACATCTGGCATTTTTAATAATGCACCTACAGTTAAATCTGCTTGTAAACTTACATTATTACTTGCATCTTCAAACACAGCTTTACTTGCCGGTAGTGTACAAAATATATCTTTAGTTCCTGAACTAAAATCAACAGCGCTATCAGAATTAGAACTGGAGATAACTGTAGTTCTAGTTAATGTAGTACTGTCACCATTTAAAGTTCCAAGTCCTACTTCAAACTCAGCTGTTCCATTATTAAATATTCCGTAGTAAGTTGTATTACTGTTTCCTATTCCTTGAGCAAACGTTTCAAAACCAGTTACAGCAGAAGCAAAAGTCATTGCTCCCGTACCTGTTGTAGTACTTGTTTGTTTTACTCTGTCATTTAAAACTAAAGCCATTTATTTTTTCCTTACGCCATGCTTATGATAGCATTAGCCGGTGTACTTGGATCTGGGTAAGAAACTGTAAACGTACCATTAGTAGCCGTTTTGTTTCCACCAAAATCTAATACTACACATAACTTATCACTCTTGTCATCATTATAGATAGCTGCGCCTGCTGCTGTAAAAGTAGCATTACTCCAAGTACTATCTGCAAAGTCAACTGAAGCAACTGCAGTTCCACTAGCTACTGCTTGTGAACCTAAAGCTTTTCTCTCGTAGTTTGAACTACCAGCAGAACTAACTTCATTTGTAGTAATAACAGCTGTGCTTGATGTACTGTATCCAGCTATAGACGTGTACAATGCTATTTTAAAAGCATCTCCTCCATTTGCGAAATTATGTGTTCCCGAAAAGAGTTCTCCTCTAAATGCGAACGGTATTATATTTGCCATATTGTTTTCTCCTTAAATTTACGGTGACGGTGATTTTAAAGGAGTACGAATAACACCATCTTGATATTCGTCTCGGCGTCTACGACCTTGTTGTTCGATCGCATACGATTGCATTGCTTTTTGATAAGCTTGTGCGTAGTATTGTAACATATCTACGGGACCTTTCAAGTACCCATATGCTTCTACCAGACATGCGTATAAAAGTAAATCTTGATATTTATTACTAGTATAAGTTCCTGTGACAGAAGCTGGGTTTGCTGTTGTGGGTAAAGTTGTACTTGTAATGCTATCTGGTTGTTTAATATAAGCTAAAGTTATTGAAAACTGGGCATTTGGTGTAGGTGCTACTACCCAAAATTCAGCATCCCAGTTACCATAATACTTAGGAATACCAGAAGCTGTGTTAGGAGTGCTGTAGTACTCTGCCATAAATGAAGTATCTTTTTTTTCTAAAAAAGTTTGATCTCCTGCTGCGTCTGTTAACTGTGCATATCTAATTACTCTTAAATCGCCTGGTATAGTTACATATCTATTTCCACTAACTAATGCAGACGTTGCATAATATCTATTATCATCAGAGTCTGCTTCTCTATAAATTTTGTTCTCAGCATTTTTAATTATAGTATTTAAAATACCTGTTGTAAAAACACCATCATCCACTTCAGTGTAGTTTCTAATATCATCTTGTAAGTTTGCTAAAGTGTAAGCCATTATTTAACATCTCCTTTATGTTTTAAACGTATCTTTTTTTGTTTAGCCGTTTCTTCTACATGCACAGGAACATCTGATTCTGGTACATCTTCATAAAATTCAAGATGCTCATCTTTTTGTCTATGAGGTGTAATAGCTTGTTTTATCCAATTCCAAATTTTATTTATCATAATTAACTTCTATCATTTAGTGGACCAACTGTACACTGTAAACCGCCACCTGTTGCTGTTGACGTTGAATTTTGAATCATAGTAACAGTAAATCTATTATATTGTTGTATAGTAGCTGGTTGAGCACCTGTCACAACAGTATCTGGATCTATAGAAGCAGCTCGTGCTCCAAAAACTTTAGCACCCGCTAAATGAGAACTTGCAGTAGTATTAGAAAAAGTTGTTCCTCTAAAAGGAGCAGCAGTTCCACGAACACAGTTATTTAAAGTTGCTACACTTGTACCTACATCAATACTTACACTTTCATAATAAACAACTTCATTTTCATATAAACCTGTTACACTATTTATTTTTTCAATTACTATATAACTAATTGGTTCTAAATAAAAACTACCATCTCCAGCAGATAAAGTAATTGAAGTAGCTGTAGCGGAAATATTTGCATTAAGTGTTGAAGATAATTCTATTTGTTCTATTGATCTAGCACCAACAGGAGTTTTAACACCTTGAAATCTTACATAGTTTAATTCTCCTCCTTGAGCTTCTGTAGAGTAATCAGGAAAACTTACGGTCATTATTTTATTTCCGTTTGTTATAGAAAAAGGATTATTAGGTAAAAAATCAGGAGTTGGAAATTCTGTTCTATCTGGTCTAACGTTTAATAAAGCAACACCGTCACCACCCATTGGTTTTGGTTCAAGTTGTGGTTGTTTTGGTTCATATTCTGTGTAATGAACAAAAGAACCATTCCATTCTCTGACCATTTCTCTATATGGAAATTCCATACCGGATCTATCAGAAATAGCTTTTGAATGTTTTCCTGTTGCGTACTTAGACATTAAGTTCCTGGGTAATAAGCTTTAGGTGTAATAAATGTACTTGAAGCAGAACCATCTTCTTGTAAGGCTCTAGCTAATTCATCTTCATAAAGTAGTTTCATTTGTTGAGTCATTTGTGGTGCATACTTCATCGATAAATAATAAGCTAAACCTGAAACCATACAAGGTACAAATCTAAAAGGCATATCAGTTGCATTTGTATAAGCCCCTACATCTTGAATTCTTTTTATATAATAGAAATGCATATCTTTAGCTGCATTAGTTGCATCCGGTGTAGGGTAAACATTTATACTAACATGATCTATAAATCTTTGTACCCAATACTGATTAGGTGTACCTTGGGAAAGTTTATTTGAAAAAGCAGCATAAGTTGATCTATCAACTTTAGTCATAGGACTATCTGATTGATTTGATGCTGTTCTATTATTTCTTAATTGTGCTTCAAGGACATCGGACATGCCATAAATACCATTTGGATTTGAAGTAGCACTTGTACCATCCGAAGATGCTCTAAAAAATTTATATTCAGATTGTCCTTGAATTAAATCAAGATCTAACTCTGCTATTTCCCAATAGTGAATACCTCTATTGCCCCATTCTTGAAGCATTATATTTAATGATCTTCTTGAAGTTTTTAATTGGTATCCTGTAACTTGTTCTTGTCCTAATCGTTCAAAAGCCTCTTCTATTATTTCATCAATAGAAAAAGTTTTATCAAATGTAGTTGTTCCCGAAGTTGTGTTAGCCATGAGCTTACGCTCCTGTTATAGTTACTGTAACACTTCCGCCTGATCCAGCTAAATTGTAAACAATACCATTTTCAAACTTGATACCTGAACCAGGAATATAAACTTCTAATCCTTCAGTTCCATATTTATAAACAGCTACTGCTGTTCCTGGTGTTCCTGCATCTGCTGAATCATATAGAGTTAAAGTAGAACTTGCTATTCCATATCCTTGAATAGAAGTAATTCTAGTTCTAGCTCCTCTTGCTAAAGTATCGGTTCCAATGACTGCCATATTTAATGTTTTCTGATCTGAATCCATATTTTCTCCTTAATTAATTTTAAGTGGGCCCGGAGGCCCACACTAATTATATATTACTCTGTGTCAGTACTTGAATCAATTCCTAAAATTTTAAGAACGATTACAGTGTCTCCACCTGGATCTGCAGAAATAACTAATTCAACTTCGTCTCCAGCTAATCCTGCTACACCTGGTGCAAAACCAGACATACCAAGTACACCATTGCAACCTAAGAAACCTTTCCAACCAGTTGTGTTAAGAGCTAAAGAAGCTCCATCAACATAACCATCTGTATCTGCATCAGTTCCAATGTCAACTAAGTTAACAGCGTTTGCTGCTGCAGTTGTTACTATGACTCCAATTCCTAATGGAATGAAGTTTGTTGGGATCTGGATAGATGTTTCTTTTCCAGTAGTTGCTCCATTTGCAACTGTGATAGTTGCTGTGAACTCTTTTAAGCTCATTGTAGATGTGATTCCACCTGTAACTGCACTTTTATCGATTATTTCAAAACCATTTTCTGATCGTACCGGTCCTGTAAATGTAGTATTTGCCATATTAATATTCCTCCTAGAATATTTAAATGTAGTCCCTAGGGGTTGTCGACTATACGCGTCTACATTTAATTTTATTTATGTATAGTGCAAATATTATATGTTATTTTTAAGTAGAGTGCAAGAGATCCTAGGGTATTTATGCATTTCAGCGATGTAGCTTTTGTCTAAGTAGCTACAGAAACTTGTGGAGCAGAACCTTCAACAGTATTCTGTCTATGGGCAATAGCTGCTTCTTCCAGCTTAATGTCAGTAATGATTTGTTTAACTTTGTCATCAATCCTAACCATTTCAAGAGTGTATCTATTATTAGATAGATGCTCTTGTTCCCACTTCAACTCCAAGGACCTTTTTGCTTTGTATAGGTCTTGTATCATCAATAACCTCCTCATAAGTTATTCGATTTATCTCGTTATTATAGTTGTTTCCGAGATACTCCCAATTAATACTCTTTTCTCCCAATTTGTCAAGGATTGATTTTTCAAGAGAGATAGCATTATCCTCCGCATAAACATTGAAGTTTGCGTAATGATCATATGCCCATATTTTTACTGTGAATTGTTTCATGGTTTTTTCTTTCTATTTTAGAAATGAGGCGGTTTTAAGGCCGCCTCATAAAAAGTATTAATTACGCACCTTCAACGCCGAAGATACCTCTAGGGTCAGAAACTCCAAAAGAGTATCTTTCTCTAGCTTTATATCTAACGTTTCCAGTATCAAAATCGCCTTCCATTGCAGTTGTCAATGGTGCTCTATTGAACATTTTCATTCCATTAGGAATGTCCGTTAAGATATAAAATGCATCTGAGTCTGTTAGGTAATTGTTCACTCTATAACCTTGAGGAACCATACCCATAGATACGATTGCATTGATATCGTTGTCAGCTGTTCCAGTTCTACCTTGAGACTTCATTAGTCTTTCAGCAGTGAATTGTAGCTCAGAAGGAATAATCATTTTTACTCCTCTAGCAGCAATTCTCAAACCTCTTTCGTCAGTCATTTGAGCGATGTCTATCATAGACTGCTCTAACGATGTTTCGTTAAGGTCAGCTTGAGTAGCTAGTGTGTTTGCGAAAGTTCCAGCAACCGTTGGGTGAGCTGTGTTAAATAAACTAACACCGTCACCTGAATCAAAGTTATTTGTTGTTGGTAAACCTTGAATCAGTGGTTCTACTGATTTTACTTGTTTCGCATTGCTCATAGATCTTGCTAAAGCTTTTGTATATCTAGACGCAAGTCTATCATACAAGTTATCCTCAATCGCTTCTTCAGTGATTGCGAATGCTAAAGCTACAGTCTCGTGAGTGTATCTAGCAGTAAAAGTTTCTTGTGCTTCATCAAATGAAACTCCAGAACCTTCACCTTTTACTTGTGCGTTTGCGAAACCACTTAACATTACTTCTTCTTCAAAAGCTCTGTCAGATGATTCCTCGTTATAAATTTCAGAATGTTGATTTTCATAACGTTTGTACTCCAGGCCGAATAGTGCATTCAAACCTGGCTCTAGTTCTTTAACTAGTTGTGATCGTGATATAGCCATAATTTATTCTCCTATTTGCCTATTATGATTGTAGTTCAACAAGATTAGCAACTACTACTACAGATCTGAAAGCCGCATTTTCATCGTTTTCAGGATCTTCAGCAGATCTTAGTAATCTCCATGAAGCTGAGTCAGCACTTGTGTCGCCGATATCTAGTGTAGCTGAAGACTGACCAGTAGTTGTACTACCTGCCGATGTGTTCATGTCATACGTTTCTAAATATCCAGCTTGTGCTACTGCATCATCAGTTGCTACTACATATTGTTGTGTTGGGTTATCGAATACAAATGCATCGATGTCTTCTGAGTTTGCTGGTGTTACTTGGACGTAATGATTCGCAAACGTCGGCTTTAAAGTTGTAGCCGCGTTATAGAATATACCATTTAATACACCTAAAATAGGTGCATCAGTTGTTTGTCCGTCAACAATGTAACCAGCAGCAGAAGCAACAGCGCCACCATGAAATAATGTAGTTCCATAGCCGGCATCTATTTTGTATTTGCCTTGACCTGAAGTGGCTGGAGTTGATCCAAGCGCACCTGCAGCAATCAAACCAAAACCTTGTGTGTTTCTATTTGCCATAGTTGTTTCTCCTTATGTACCTGCCCCAAAGGGCCTCCAGTACGATTGATTTAATTCAGTGATTTGAAAAATTATTTTTTCGTACCACCGAAGGTTACACGAGATTGCCTTTCAACATTGATCGGCATTCTACTATCCTGCTCCTTCATAAGATCGTTACTTACGGCTTCGTCTCTCTGTTTATGTCTGTTAGACATATAATCCTGACGTTGTTGCGCGATCTCTGTTGGTACCTTTGCAAGCAAAAGGCCACCGACCCCAATCACTCCCTTGTATTTGCCCTCATCGAGGACTGGATAATCAGATGCATTTTCGACTTCTTCAGATCTCACTAATTCATAACCTTCTCTTATTCTTCCAGTTACGTTTTTAGTATCTTGAAAGCCAACGCTTTCTGCTCTTATCCATCTATACCTGAATCCATCAGGTGCAGGGGGTGCATCTAGAGAAGATGGTGGAACCCACACTTTAGGTCTCTCAGATTTTGACCGTGTGTCGTTCGCACGAGATGAAGTATTTTTGTTTTCTTTTTCCATATTACGCTCCTTCCTTCACGTGTTTTAATTGTTTTGCGTACTCTTCGAGTGGCACACCTAATTTTTTAGCTATTGCTACCTGTGAAGATGTGAGTCTCACAGTTTTGCGACCAGGCTTTACGCTTCTTGTAGCAGAAGCCACTGTCTGAACAGGGGCGGTCGATTGCTTATTATCAGTAGTACCAAACTTATGCGGAAAGTCAACTCTTATTCTTTTATCAACTTCTGCATAATACTCTCTTGAGTTTGGATCATAACCTTCTTTTTCCGTTAAATCCTTGTGTATTTCAAAAGCAGTATAAGTCATTGCTTTATCTGTACCAAACCATGAGTTATTAGAAGCCCATGCTTCAGCTTTAGGATCTGGATTAATAGGTTCATCCATTTGTTGTGTTTGAACTGGTGGTTGAGATAATACAGGTTTTTGATCCTGTTGCTCTTCTCTACCAGCTTTGGCTTGCTCTAGTTTTGCATTCTCAAAAGCAAGAGTTGCAATTCTTTTGTTCGCCTCAACTTGAGCCGCTGCATCACCAGCTTCAATTGCCGACGCTAATTCTTTTTGCGCTGACTCTAAACCTGAACTAATACTTGTCTCAAATTTCTTAACATATTCAGAATCAGTTTTTTCAAACCTCTTTTCTAAAATCTGTCTTTTTTCTTCTACACCTTTAGCATAATCTAAAGCAGCTTGTTCTCTTCTTTCTGCTTCTCTCATCTTACGAGTTAATTTCGCAATACGAGATTGTACGCCTTTACTGTAGTCTTCTAGTTCCTCATCTGTTTTCTTGTCGTCTAACTTTGTTTCTCTTTCATTTTCAAATGATTTATCTGTTTCTTGTTCCGTGTTTTCCGTTTCTACAACGGCTTCTTCTTTTACTTCTTCAATATCTACAGTAGCATCAGGTCCTGATGTATCTATAGGTACCATTTTGTTTTCTTCTTTGTCTGGCATAGTTACTCCTTCCTATGATTAAAACTCATGCAAGATGTCCTCTGGACTATCAATTGTTGCTAATACTTCGTCGTCGTTTAGAAGACGCATTTCTCCGCCATCTATCTTGATCCGTGATCCGGCGTAACGTGCAAACATTACCCAATCATTGACCTTGCACCACGGACCTTCAGGATATCTTTCTTTATCCTTATAACATTGTGGGCCCATAGCTAAAACTAATCCAACTTGAGATGCAACTTGTTGCCTCTCTATAGTTGTTTCAGCTAATACTAATCCACCTTTAGTTTTCTCTTTCATTTTAAAAGGTAAAACTATCATCCTCCACCCAGTAGGTTTTGGTAACTTAGGTTCTTTCTCTTCTTTTTTCTCTGATTTTTTTACACCAACAAGATTATTGTTTGGTGTTAATATTGATGACTGTTCCTTCATTGTGCTCCTTATCATTTAGCAGGTTAGAGATTTCCTGTTTAGTTGCCTCGTAGGCGTTTATTTGTCCTATTATATACTTGTAATTTTCCATATTGTCAATACCTCCGGACGTTACTGAAATCGACAATTGTTCTATTCTTGAATCTAGGAATCTTAAAGTTTTATTTATTACTGTTTCTAATTGCATTTAACATTTCCATCTTCTCCGTGCTTGTCTGATTCGAGAATTAGGATCGTTACGTGTTTTAGCTGACGAGTTTCTTAATTGACCTGCGCTTCTTGCACAGTACGACTTACGTCGGTTTGCAGCTTTGGACCCTTTTTTCACTTTACCAGTCACGGCTGTTTTTAATTTACTTCCAGGGTTTGCTGCCCTGTAAGCTTGTACACCTTTAGCTGTCATTCCAGCTCCAGATTTTGTTTTTCTATAATTAGCACCCTTACCTGTAGTAGTTTTTCTTATAGGGTTTTCTTTTTTTCTCATGCGAATGTTTTTACGTTAGTTGGTTTACCACCAGGATTACCTGCTGATCGTTTTCGTTTGACAGCACTCACCTTTTGCCCTTTTGACATTCGTGTGGCTTTTGCAAGTGGGACGCATTTTGGATACTTCCTCTTTGAGCCTTTGCTTCTCCCACATGGTTGATATTTTCCGTCTTTCTTCGGTGCTCCAATGTCGACCCATTTCTCGGATACCCATTTTCTTAACCCACCTTGTGAAAAGTGAGTACGCATTAAACACGGCCACCTTTAACGTATTTCATTCTAGTCATATCCATCATTCCACCACCCATAGCTTTTTTACGGCTACCTTTTTTACCACCTGGTGTAACTTTTCCTGAACATACGGCTGAACCGTACATGTTAGCGTATGCTGAAGGATATACTTTGAATTTTCTTTTAGCGGCTGCTTTGCCTTTTGCACAAAGCTTTGCCATTACGAATTATTTCCGTAGGCTCTGCCTTTTCCTTTATTTGCTTTTCCACAACCTTTAGAACCATCTTTTAAACCGGCTCTTCCGCCTGTTTTTAGTTCTTGATAACCACTAGGACTCATTCTTGTTTGAATGTTTGATGTTTTATAATCTTTTATTTTTTTTTCCATTTCAGCTGCAGTTTTTACATTTGGATTTTCTTTAAGAAACTTTTTTTGTTTCTCAGTTTTATTTCCAAATCTTAATTCTTCAGCTGCTTTTTTTGTTTTAGATTCTTCTGATGATTGTAGTGATTTTACTTTTGCCATAGTTATACCTTCTTCGCTAGTTTCTTGTTGATTTTAATCTGAACTGTTTCAGGTAGTTTAGAAAAACCTTTAAATTTTTTCTTAACATTAGTGTTTCCCATATCAGAACCACCACCCATTTTTCTACCAATTCTTCCACCCATGGCTTTTTTAGTTGGTCTTTCTACTTCTCTACCATATCCAGGGCCTACGTTTTCTTTACCTATTATTTTAGAAAGTCTTTCAGTTTTTGTGTTAAAAATTCTTTCTTCCTTCATGGGACTTTCTGGAAGTTTTGAATTTTTTATTCTTCTGTTAGCTTTATTAATAAGAACACCCATTCTACTTTTTGCTTCACCTTTTGATCCAGTATCAGAACCACCACCTTTTAAACCCATTCTTCCGCCATCTTTTTTATTTTCAGTAGCTTTATCAAGCATACCTTTAAGTACTTTGGTATTATCTTTTTGTATTCTTTTATATGCTTCTGTGTTTGATTCTGTTTTTTTTGTATTAGATGGAAAAGTAAACTTTTCTTTTCTTTTAAATTCAAAAATACTTTGAGCTAATTTTGCTTGTGAAGCTTTATTTTTTTGTATAGCTTTATTTAATTGACTTGTTTTTTTACCTAATTCTGTAGTGTTAACTTTTGGTTTAACCTTGTTAATTGCTTGTCCTACTCCGGACATTAAAGCTTTAATGAATTTTGATGCCATTATTTTTTTCCTCCGCCGTTTTTAAATATTTGTGTACCCTTTATACCATAAATACTTGCTACTACAAGGATCCATAAATTAGTAAACCATTTAGGAAGCTCTGAAAACATATCAAAGAACAGTTTTACTTTGTCCATCGCAGTTGGATCGTCTGATACGACTGCCCAGGCCAGAATTGCTATGGGCAAACTTAAAATTATCAAAACTGCCTCGTCCTTCCAATCTGATTGACGTGCCTCTAATAGTTTTCCTTGGTAAGCTTCTTTTCCTTCAGCCATACGAGACGCATGCATTAACTGTGCGTCTGACATTGCCATTTTAGTCTTCTGCTTGTTAGCATAAATCTTACTACCTGCAGAGACGGCTAATTTAATTGCCTGAAACCACATATTAGTACCAAGTAGCTACTTTTTTCTTATCTTTTAACATTCTTTTAGTTCCTCTAACTTCTGCTTTATCTCCTGTAGGGATATAGTTAAAAGCACCATCAGCTGTAGTCTTAGATCTTGGATCTATTTCTATATTCTGACTTGGAACTGCCATTTGTTTTTCTTTTTTGTAGTTCATCATAATATTTACCTTTTTTTAACTTAGTATATCATTATTAATTGTCAAGAACAGACATTTCTTTAACACCAGACTTAGCTAAACTAGTATTTGCACGTAATTCTGCTAATTCTTCGTTCTGATCCATCTTATCTTCAGCTAACTCTCTTGATTGCATTAATTTTGCTCTATCAAAATCAGCTTTTGTTTGATCTGCTTCTTTTTTTCGTTCATTTTCCATAGCACGTAAGTCAACTTCACGTGATTTTAGTTTTAATAGTGGGTCTGAGTCCATTTGTGAAGTAATTTTGTTTTCTTCTTTCATAAATTCTTCTGTCATCTCTGCAATCAAGATAGCTTTTCTAGATTCAATCTGATTATTTAACATTTGTAACTGTTGTTGTATCTGCGGGTCCATTGCCGCCATCTGTTGCATTTGTTGCATCTGTGTCATTTGTTCTCTAAACTCTAATTGAACTTGTTCTTGAGCCATAATTGAAATGTGCTCTAATATATTTTTTTGAATTGCAGCCATAACGTTAGGATTATTTCTAACCATGTTAGTTGACATGAAATTTAAGTGTGCAGTGATGTGTGCTCTGTGATCTTGACCAGGAAAAGCTTGAAAAGGTTTTCCGCCCATTGCATTTATGTGTTCTAAACTTGGATCCATTGGTGCAGTAGGTGCCGGTGGAGGTAAAACTGCATCAACATCTTTTACACCAATCGCATTATACATATTTCTGTAGATTTGATACATGTTATGTAATTGTGGATTTGATGTTGCTATTTGTAATTGTGTTTGAGCCAATGTAATTCTTTGAGACATTGAAAATATATTAGGGTCAGCAACGGGTACTACATCTACTCTATCATCGAAGTCAGCTTGTTTAATATTTCTTGCACCACCGACAACGTCATATGGATATTCTGGTGGCAGATACTGTGAAACTATTTTAGATAATAATTTAAATTCACTCTTCATTGCTGCGTAACATCTTTTATGAATAGCAGACATGACACGTGATCCACGTTCCAATAACGCAACTGTAGTTCCAACTGCAGCGCCTTGGTTTCCATCACCTACTTGCATATCAGCAATAGCCGCGAACCTTTGACCTGCACCAACTACAACACCCATTAATTGTAATAATGTTTGAGATGGTTCTTTGTAAGGTAGAGGAAAGAATGCATCTCTTAAATTACCGCCTGGTGCATCTACATCTTTAAATTCACCTGGTTGTATTGGTGACGCTTCATCTCTTACTCTAACTCCTCGTTGTTTAAATCCTGCTGGTAGGTTTGATAATGTACCTGCATCTAATAACTGACGGAGAGCAGCCGTTGCCGTTCTGCTCAATCCGCCAATCATATGAATTAATCCAAAGCCATAAAATCCTAGTCCTGGCAGAAATTTGAAGTGGACGAAGTATTGGATTTTATTCTTCTTTAGATCATCGGGCGCATAGTTTCGTCTTATAGACAAAACTTTCCTACTACCTTCATCGACTGTAACGAGGTAAGGTAATTTTATTCCAGTTGGTTCTCCATCTTCACCAACATCTTCGAAACCTTCTAAATCTAAATTAACATGACACTCTAATAAAGTGTAAACAGGTTCGTTCTTACCTGTCTTTTTAGTTCCTTCTAGTTCACGTTCTTTTTTAGATAGTTCTCCATTAGTCTCTGTACCTGGGGGACCTAACTCAACGTCACTGTAGAAACCATTGACTTGTTGTTTTCTTAATTCGTTCTCTGAAATTTTCACGGTATGAATAACTGCTTCCGCATCATCTAATGAGGTAGCTGTGTACGGAACAATTAGTTCATCCGCTGGTACAAACTTCGATACCACTCTTCCAAGGGGTACGTCGTAGTAAACTTTTTTAAATGTAGAACCTGCAAGTGGTAAATGAAATAACATAGAATCAAATTCAGACTCATACTCTTTCATAGTGTCCATGATTAAATAATTCATGTAATCTTTAACACGACCTGCTTGTTGTTCTGTTTGTGGGTTCTTGATACCAATTACTTGAGTTCTAACTGGCCCATCTGATGGTAATAATTCTTTATAAGCTTGAGCTTGAAACTGTGTAACCGCTTCTGCTAGAACTGGGTGCGTTGCACCTGAAGCTCCTTGGAAAGGTTCTGTTCTTTGTTCGTATTTAAATCCTAAAAGATCTAGACCACTTGTATAAGCACTCTCCCATTCTTTTCTAGAAGATTTATAGTCCATGTAGTTTTGAACCATTTCGTTTCCAATTGGTTCAACTGCATCTTCTGGTAAAATATCTGCTAGATTGTCAAAGTGTGATTCTGTTCCAGGCGTATTTATTGCACCGGGATCATAGTCGATAGTTGCTCCGCCATCTTCTTCAGGAATGACTTCAACGGGTCCTTTTAATTCTTCTACGTCTTCTTCCTGAACAGCAATGTCTTGCAATTCCTCTTCTGAAGGAATCTCAATTTGACTACGTGTGTTCGGGAGTCCTTTATCTATATCTGCCATTTATTACTCCTATATCTTCTTAACATTATTATACGGATAACGCAACCCATGAGGTGTTGGCCCTGATTCTGGTGGAATGGTGTCTGTTAGGCTTGCTATGCCTCCTGATGCTAGTTGCAAAGGATTAGAACCAGTTAATCTTTGCTGTATATCTCTTGCGAGCATACCTTCTTCAAATTGTTTTTTTTCTAATGCAGCTAATTGACTGGCATATTTTGTAGGAAGAGATGAATAAGCATCCATTACACTTTTTGTACCCATATCAACTTCACCTGTTTCTCTTATAAATCCTGGTGTTTCAACTCCAGCATATCCTCCTGCATATTGATCAAAAATATCTGGAACACCATATGCTTCTGCTCTATTTAATACGTAAGGTTTTACATCAAAAAATAAATTTGTATTACCTGCTGCAGCTTCACCTTTATTTTTAATATAAGATTCTAAATCAGTAATTGGTGTAATTTCATTTGGAGCATACTTATCTGTTTCTTCTAAATTTTGTTTTAATAATTGAGGGTTAGAATCTTTAAAAAATTCAGTGCTAGTAGCTTTATTCATTTTTTTACTATAGTCAGATTGTACTTGATCACGAATTAATCGTTGTGCTGCGACTTTACCTTGAAGAAGTCCTTTTTGTCCATCATAACCATAATTTGCATAATCTGTAGCAATAGTATTCATGTTTGTTTGTGCTTGTGCTATTCTATCCTCAATCAAATAACGACCTTCAGTTGTTCCTGATTCTTTTGATTTTTCTAAATCATTTTCAGCCATTGTTTTTGTTTGATAATTATCCATATAACTATTTAGTGCATTTATATGTTTAAGAAATCTTTGTCCCTCACCTTCAGGTAATTTATCAAGATCAACTTTACCGTATCCAAGTAAACCGGCGGTGGATGCTCTTTTAGCTCCTTCGATATCTCCTGCTGCTAGATAGGGAGCACCGAACATGTATTCCAATGGTATTGCTACATCACCAAAAAACATTTTTGCAAAAGCTGTAAGCTTTCCAAACTTTGGAGGTATCCTTCCATTTTTAGAAACTTTAGCGGCTTCATCTATTTGTTTCTGCATATTAGTTTGTATTTCTTCCATTGAACAAGTTAACCCTTCTACAGATCCTGCTGATTTAAATTCTTTTCTACCGCAAAATGCACTTAGTATGTTTGCTTTTTTTTGACTTATGTTTGCTTGTATATTTTTAGGAAACGTTTTAGTTATATTTTCGTATGCAGATGCTTTTGCTTTAAGGGTTGTTTCAGGTTGTAAATTAGTTATTTTAAGTGAACCATCTTTTTTTATGTTATAGTTTAATCTTCCTGGTACATATTCATCTGCTAAAGTATTTAATTGATTTATAATGTTTGCTTTGTTTTCTAAATTTGCACTTTTAAATTTTTTAATTAATGAAATTCTTTTATTAGAAAAACCCTCTTGTCCTAAAACTCTATTTTGTTCTCTGGTAGAAGCCACTAAATTTTTCAAAGTTTGCGAAGCAATTTTTGGATCTCCTAAAGCTTTAGCTTCTGCTAAACCAAATAAATGATCTTGTGCAACTTTAAATTCTAAAGGAAGATTTTCTACGTTATATAGTTTCATAATTTTTTGAGTATCAGATGTTTGTTTTTTTAACAACGCATCAATCATAGAATCATCTAGTCCCGCTAATTTTCCAACAGCTCTAAAATTATCAACCCATACATTCCAACTACCTTTAAATTTTTTAAAATAATTATCTGCATCTTTTCCTAAAGTTTCTTTAAAAACATCTGTAACTCCTTTAATAGTTCCTCCAGGATTTAAAGCTTTTTTATTTAAAACATCTCCCATGAAAAAAATTACATCATCATTAAAGCCTTTAAATTTTTTACCATATTCTAATGTTCCTGTTTTAGATTGAGCAGCAGATCCAAACTTAACATTTGGATCTAATAAATTAGGATTTTTTCTCTTGTTAGCGGTAGCCCACTCTACATATTGTTTTAGTTGTGTTTTAAAATCTTTATTTTTTAATTTGTTTTTATAAAATAATCTTTCCCACGCTAAATCAGGATTATTTCCCGCTCTGTCTGCTCTAGTTACAAATTTAATACCATCAATAGAAATTCCATCTTTTATAATAGGTAAACCACTATCCGACATTTTTAAAGTTTTTTTAGCAGAACCATAACCCTCATATTTTTCTAAATTTTCTGTTAGCTCTGTTGACCATGCATTTGTCAAATCATTTTTCATTTTTTCAAAATCTCTAACACCATAATTTTTTTGATTTTTGTTAAACCAATTGGTAGCCCATTTATTTATATTTTTATTTATTTTTTTAGATGATTCCGAAACTTCTTTAGATACTTTCTGTTGTCCAATATTACCTTTATACCCGGGCCGTGATCCGTCGTCACTGGGTTGTACCAACATACCCCCGTCCTCGTAACCTGCACGTCCACCTTCTGCAAAATTCTCTTTTGAATATAACTCGAAGAAGTTTTTAAATTTCATTGGTTTTTTACCAGGTCTATTTCCTTGATATCTTCCGTAAGCTTTTAGAACTTCTTCTATTTTATTACTTGAGTCTTGTACGGGGTCCACGGTTCTTACTGCACTATCCAGGCTTGAACCTTGATTATAACCAATCCGTCCACCGTCCGCTTTCATATCAGGTTCATTAGCTTGTTTTAAAAAAGGTGTAAATTCTGTAGTGTCAACTCTAGGGTTATCTTTAGTAAATCTATTAATTACTTCTGTATCTAGGACATCCTGTCTTTTAGGAGGGATAGGTATCTCACTAGTACCCAGTTTTAATTTTTTTTTAAGTAAAGGATTCTTAGCAGTCAGAGCCTGGTATATTTGTGTTAGTTTAAAAGGGCTAGGCATTATTCTCCTAACATATAGGCTAGGCCACCGCTTGCATATTTGATTGATTTAGCTTCACCTACTTCTTCAAGTATATCATCAGAAATAGTAGCTGACTCCTCAACAATATCTCCTGCATATTCTCTATCACTTCTTAGTAGGGCTGTGCCCTCATCGTACTCACTCGGAGGAATTTTACCTTTAGTCATTTCATCGGCTACTCCAGGTTTATAATTCATATAAGTTTCTTCCGTTAAATTTTGACCATAGTAACTACCTGAATCATCATCAAGTACTTTCATTCTTTGAATTGTCATCTCACCTGTTGCAACGTCTTCTGTTAATTCATACTCTTTAAATTTTGTAACTACTTCTCTATCTTTGGTTGCTGATTTTGCAGTTACATCATCACCCATTTTTTTAATTTTTTCTGCAAGCTTAAAGAAATATGGAGGAGGCATGCTTGATGTAGTTTGCTGTGCAACTTCTTTAGCCGCTTGTTTCGTTGCTCCTTTACCTAAACTAAATAAACCAGATTTAACTGCACCGACTCCTGCAACACCTGCACCCATAAGTTTTAAGAATGCACGCTTCGTCATACCGGCTTTCAAACCAATACGTCCACCGTCAGCTACTGCAATACCATATCTTTTTTCCATAAGATGTTTCTTATGTTTTTCCATTTGATCTCTTAGTTGTTTATCTCCTTGTATCATTCCTTCATTCATTAAATAATTTTTATATGCTTCAAACTCTTTATCAGAGTTGGACATTTCAAAATCTCTTCCACCACCCTTTAAACCAATACGTCCACCATTGGCTGCAAATATTGGACCTTTTATATCTCTTATAATTTCTTGTGTATCAATTTTAGGGTTTAATTGTAATTCTTCTATTTGACCATCACTGTATCCGCTATCTTTTAATGTACCATAATCCATTAAATTAAGACCAAGTTTACCTTCAGTAGGAGTAGTTGTAGCATCAGCCATTTTCATAATACCTGTATCATCTTCTTCGGTTGGTAAAGAACTTTGATCTCCTATAAATTTATTGTAAAGCATCTTTCCACCTATATTTAAACCTAAAGCTGGAAGATTCATTTTATATAAATTATTTAAAAAAGAAATTTCACTACCTGTTTCAATTGCTTTTTTTACTTTTGATTCTGGAGGTTTTTGGTAATTATGCATAGCTACCAAATGATTTAAATTTTGTTCTGGACTTCCTCTATCTTCAGGTCCACCTCCAACTGCAGCTGCACCGGGAGCGGTTCCAGAAACACTACCTTTTTTATCTCTACCACCACCTTGATAACCTTTATCTGTTGCACCCATACTACCACCTCCGCCACGACCAATACGTCCGCCGTCAGCTTTCTTTTCACCAAATAGTTTTTCAGTATAGCTTGCTATCGTTTCATCTTTAATGTCTGGATACTTTTGATAGAACTCATCATTTTCTAATTCCATTATAAATCTTTTTAAGTTTTCTTCTTTCTGCTCTTCGTTCATGGCTTGTAATTTTTTCTTTAACTGATTGGTTATAAGAGAACCACTTGCTGCAGGAATACCAACTTCTGCAATAGGTAGGTCCATAAACTTACCTGTCTCATTTGCTTTTAATGTTTTATCTTTAACATTTTT
>Ga0099797_100437_pt1 | contig 26911 bp, 16 predicted proteins | sample Uncmet_Sort48C_1_FD_89871 | JGI IMG/M metagenome (GOLD analysis project Ga0099797, IMG submission 89871) | Marine eukaryotic communities from CALCOFI LINE 67, Pacific Ocean - C012_Sort48C_1 | ecosystem: Environmental > Aquatic > Marine > Oceanic | place: Pacific Ocean: Monterey Bay | collected... | reverse complement strand
CGATGCGTTATGCAACACTTCTCCAAGCTGTATAACAAACAGCAATTGTGAATGGGTAAATGATAAATGTAATCCAAAATCGCAGCAAAGTGGTACTTGTGCTAGCAAATCATGTGGCGTATTTGATTTTTTGATTTCATTGCACTCATCCTTGTTTATTGGATTTTCAAAATCTACCTTCTCAGCGATGCTCTATTTAAACCATATGAAAGATAGAAAGAAATGTTATTTTTATGACAATAAAACACCGCCTTGGCAAATTATATTAAACATTGATCCGACTTTCGAATACTTTCAAAAGAAACCAAAAAATATGAAAGAAATTTTAGAGTATGATATGAAAGCAAGTGTGGGCATCTTTTAGTTTTTTTTATGCCGTTTGCTCTAGTATATATATATATATATATATAATATGGATCAACAATATATCATAATAATAATTGGAAAATAATTGTAAAATTTCAAAAACAACAGACGGGCCCGCATACCTGCATCATTAAAATTAGTCCATTAGAGCTTAAAAAATGGGATCCATTATATTTTATGTACGTACGTACGTATCTCCTAGAAAAATATCTATACTATAAGGCCTATACTAATATAAGTACATAGTAGGTATTATAAAAAATTTGAAATATAATAATTATTTTTTGATAAAAAAATTACTATTTATTTATTATTATAAAAATTAAAAATAATAATTTCAGAAAATATTATTAATAGTAATTAGTTATATTATTAGTGAAAAACAACAACAACACCAAATAATAATAATAATAATAGTAAAATTTATTATTGTTATTATTATTAATAATAATAATAACAATAAAAATATACTACTACACTATATATATAATAATAATATAATAAAATAATAATAATAAGTTTTACAATATACAACCAACAACACCACCATAATAATAATAAGTGTTATAAATTAGCATATATACGTCAAGAAAATTATAGTGTTTTGTCTAGAAAGAAACGAAACGTGTTGCTGAAATAAGTATTGATTCAATTAAATCGCAAAATATATTTTATATATCGATTGATAGCACAAAGACCCGTGCATATTACCTTGAAACAAAGACGATTATATAGACAGGGAAGTAAAAAAAACAACACACGCATAGAGAATCTACTGGAAAGGTTGCTGTTTGAATACACTACGTACAACAAGTTAGTTTAACTACTTCAAAATTATGTTGCGTGAAGAAACAACTTCAAATATACAAAGCTCCACATCTATTGGGTACAGGAAGTCATCAAATAAGAAAATGACAAAAACGAAAAAAAGAATTTTAGCATTTGCAAGAAAAAGTCGTAGGCATTGGAGGGCAAGACTCGCGTATTTAATTGCAAATGGCGTTATGTTAACTTTAGTTTATACAACCTCTAACACATCTTTATGGCGTAAAGATGGTACTGTAAACGGGGAACATTTATTTACACAAATATTATTTATACTTTTTTCATGGGTCGCGTATTTTCTTGTACAAGGATCCGATCCTGGATATTTATCAGACGAAGTCACGCCAGATGAAGCAGTTGAATACAGCACCGAGGCAATGCGTGCTGATATGTGGGATGAAGATTTTTTAAATGAAGGTAGAGACGACATTTCCATAGCTAAAACGAAATTCAAAAAGTTCCAAGATAACGGCAATACAGCATCACCATCAAAAAAAGATGGGAAAGAAGAAGAAAGTGATGACATAGAGCAAGGCGGTATTGGTGCATCATCTATTGAAATGGGTGAAGAAGAGGGAGAAAGCCAGAAATTGTTTGAAGATGACGATGAAGATAATGAATTTGTTTCATTAATGCCACGATTAGATACGAAACATCCAAAATATCCATATCGTACAATTTATTGCCGTCAAGTACGTCGATGGGTAGCAACCTTTGATCATTATTGTGGTGTAATTGAAACTCCAATTGGAGAGAAAAACCATGCACGATTTTGGTTCTTTTTACAAATGCAAACAATATGCTTATGCTGGGCAGTAGGTATCGTTCATAGTGGCTTTCGTTATCCATATTTGTCCACTCAAAGTTGGTGGGGATTAAATGGGCATGCATTTATAACTGTGATTATATTATATATACTGCTTGCATTTGTTGGCGGTTTGTATGTATTTCACACATGGTTAGCATGTACATGCATGACTACATATGAGTTTATGCGTAGTGAACGTATTGATTATTTGAAAGGAACGCGCGATTTCGATTTACCGTATAGTCGTGGGTTAGGTACCAATTTGAAGTTTTTCTTTTTTAAAGATGGTTTGTTACATATTATTTTTAATCATAAATGGCAACCGCAAAATTGGAAGTTACCTGGTAAAATTGTTAGAGATAGTGAAGAATGGTGGGATAATTTATGGGAAAATAAATATTGGAGTTGTTGTTAAACAAAATTGAAAAACTAAGTAGAGAAACACGCCGCACACGCTACTTATATATCATATTTTTACACAGAGTGTAATATATTATTTAAATAAGTTACGAGTACTCGTATATATATACACTAATTTTCTTACAACTAAAGTTAAAATATACGTACATTTGTAATTTTACAAAAAAAGAAGATAAAAATATAAATATGTGTTGTTGAGTGAATGTGTTAATATATGATGTAAAAATGCACAAGTATTTCTCTATGGATTAAATATTCATATGACAAATGAGGGTGAATTAGATAAAGACTCGACAGATTCTAAATTACGGCAGCGAATTTTTTGTATTTGATTTTTTAAATATTGAGAGCGCTGAGCTAAGGGTCAATGGTGGGGTTAGAGAGTAGGGTTTAAAATTAACAATACGTATAATTGATAAGTCATTCATTTACTCTCAAAAATAGACTTACATGCAAAAATTGGGCAGTTTTTCACATTTTACGGATTTGGAAAAAAAAAATTCAAAAAAAGCTCTCTGTACAAACGTCGGGGACCGCCCGATTTTCAACTTTTTCCCTCATAAATCTGTAAAATGTGAAAAACTGCCCAATTTTTGCATGTAAGTCTATTTTTGGCCAATGATGTGTCCTTTAGACGTAAAAATTGATGGTCGTACCACATAATTTCATATAAAACACTATTATTGTTGTATGTTGTGGGTTAATGTTAGTTCATGTTTCAAATATACATACTTAGTGAACATATTAATGAAGTTTAAACGCACAAATATCATTTTTTCATAATTTTTTGAGTGAACATGTGAACATGTGTGTCGTACACACTTCCATGAAGCATTTCAAACGACTTCCTTCTAGTGCTATTCCCCTGCTATTCCTCTCGTGTGCTATTTCCATGTATAACATTTGAAGGAAAAAATAACCTTAAAAGAAATAGGTTCTCTACCCGAATTTGTACTAAATTAGAATCCTATCAATTTATATTAGCAGGTAATAACACTATAAAATAGCAAGTAAATATAGGTGGTTATTTTTTATTTGACCCTTAGCTCAGCGCTCTCATTAAAGTTAAAATGCTTTCCGTGTTTTTATATATTATATTATATATATATATGTAATTTTATGCTTGTACGTATATTTTTATTTATTTATTTTTACATGTTTGTGCCGAACCGAACGTTTTCGGTTAGACGGAGCACACCACAATATTTTTTTTCTTTTTATTGTGGGTACTTTTTATAATATACCAAGTAATTATTGATTATTACTATTTCGCGTGTTTATAAAAGGTGTTTGAAAGTTTTTCAGCCATTCAATTACATGTTCAACATTATTTTCCATATCATCAACTGTATTACTTTGTACTTCGTATATAATTGATTTATCGTAGCTATTATGAGCCTCTTCAAGTACAACTTGCATAATTTCACATTCAACATTTTCAGACAATTTTTTGTCATTATAATTACGATTTTTTAACCTGTCATACAGTATTGTATTATCTGTACGTAAGACCAATACTAAATCAAACCAACGTTCTGGGAAAAAATCTATACTATGAAAATCAATGATATTACCACCATTGTCCATATCATTTTCAATTTCATCACACAAGGCATCTTCGTCTAGCATCAAACAATCGTATTCCTCGTTTTTTTCGGTGGATAATTCATTTTTTTTTACCAACTCACTACAATTAATATGCTTCATACCAGTCATTTCTGCAATTAATTTCGACGTTGATGTTTTTCCCGTACCAGGTGTCCCTGTAATCAATATATTTGGTTTTGTACGAGTTGTTGTTACATGACTACCATTATTCATATTTCCATCTGATACTAAAGTGGACATACTGTTCAAGCGTCCTCTTCTAACTGCTTACAAATCTACGATACATCTAAATTCTACCAGCAAAGCATAGCAACGTCTTCGCCTGCAAGCTATGTGCATCACCATTTTCCTACTTACACTACTATATATGATGATGCGCTTTATTATTTTTATATTTTTATTTTTATAATAAATAATAAATTTTTTTTTTAATAAATAATTATTAATTATATTTATAGTTAATAACAAGTATTACAGCATGTTGTACATAATTACCTTAACATGATCATGATAAATAATACTAACAATATAAATAATATTCAGTATCATTATTAATAATGTTTAGCTTTGTTGTACATAATACCTTAATTTAATAATGAACATAATAATTAATAACAATTCCATAGTAAATAGTTCCATAGTAAGTAGTACAATAACGATAAAGAAATGACAACAATTCCATAGTAAGTAGTGCAATTAATACTACCAACAACAAAAATGGTAGTACTTACTACACTACAAAACAAATCGTCTACCAAAAGGAAGAGCGAGCCATCCACAATTCTTATGATTACACCGACACAGCATTGTTCAGAAACAGTGCCTCTCATCAGCAATTAAAAATATAGGGTTAGCCAATTTTTAATAATAATAATAATTACAATAATAATAGGTGCAATATAATGGGTTAAAAAAAAAATAATTTTGTCATTATTTGTCTTTGTTTTTAGGTGTATAATAAGTACAATGTAAATGTGGACAAGTCTCGTATTAACAATCAAACACCGCACGCGCACCAATTATACCAATCTATTGTATCGCACAACATGATTCCTCACGTTGTAGGAAATGTAAGGGGCGATGACAATGGGCTTGATGTAAATTTAAATGCCGAGCCTACTGGCATGGTGGGAGGTGATACGGGCCATTGCTGTGATATGGCATGTTGTTGTGCATCCAATCTGCAATGTCAAAATTTTGGGAAGTCTTGCAGCTGTACTGTAAATAGGTTAGCGCCTGTAGTGATTCCTTTCTTCACAATTTTTGTGATGCTTGTCTTCAGTTTTGCTATACCAACATCAATTAATCATTTTACAGCTGATGGAAAAGTTGTGGGTTCTAGCACTCATAGTGATACAGTTGGTAACAGATACTGCGGTGCATGCAATCCAAAGGTACAAAACCCCATGCAGTGCAACGAACATTTTGTAGCTAAAATTACGGGTTATTATGATTTAAAAACATGTGTATTCCCGATGGCAAAATGCAAACTTAACGGCGCTGCTGTTGGCTCTATTTTTACGTTTTGTATCCTCGGTTTTTTCTTTATAGTTGTTTCACTAATTGGTGCTCGGCTTTGCTGTTGCGTGGTAAGAAGAAGGTTGCCTGTTGGTAAAAAGTATTTTGAAAAGCAATTCAAATACCAATGGGCCGCAACATTATTGTTATATTTGACATTTGCCTTCAATATACTGGCATTACATACGTTTATGAATAATATTGGGGAGAAAGTTGTGGAACGCTACCCTACATTAAAATATGAGAAACGTTTTGGCTCTGTAATTAGTGGAAAATGGGTATGGAATAATAGTTTAACAGAATTTTTACCGTATCAATATCCTTTGAAGGTTCCAACATATAAGAGTCTAGGAGGAAAGGTGGAGTCTGTTGTGAAAGAAATGTATGAGTATCAAATATATGACGATATGCCATGCCAATCGATACACGATTATGATATATTGCGCGCAACATGTATAAATATGGCGGCGATATACAAACAGAATCGAGATATTCAAAATAAAAATTTGTATTCCCATTGTAATCTTCTTCAAGTTCATGGATTTTGGGTAACAACATATGTTTTCTTGTGGTTGACATTTACTATATTGCTCGTCTACAGCGTTTTGTCATGCTTTTACATATGCTGCAAAAAGCGAGAAGATTTTGGGCATAGGGCACAGCATCAGCAGCAGCAACAACCTCCATTCGCTACTGCAGTTCCCGCCTCCACTGTTGAATTTCCCAATGTAGGAGCAATGGGTAGTATGCAAGGGCAGCAGTACATGGTACTTACGCAAGGACAGCCAATGCCAATAGTGCATGTGGCGAATCATAATCAGCCTCAAATTGCGAATTTCAATAATCAACTGCAAGCTTGTGATAATACAAACTTTGCACCAGACCGAGATGAAGAAGATGAACAACATTTAAAAGTTTAACACAGCTGCACTAATAAAACACGATAGCTGTAGTAGCGTTTTTGTTTTTGCCGCACCACTATCATAACACAAAATATTAAAATTTTAATTACGCGTAAAATTTTTTACATAATATCCGATATTATTTTATTTTTAAATATATCTCTATGATAAATAAATCCTCCTTATGATATATTATAATACTCGTATATAATTAATTCTTACTCATTTATTTAATAAAATTTTACAATATATATATATATATATATGAAATACACTTTAACACACTTTAACAATAATAAAAAAATATTATGTGTGTGCGTGTATTGAATGTAAAATTTTCATCGACTAGACCTACATCTAGGGTGAATTTACTGTCTTTGGAATGTGAAACTTGGTAACTTATTAAAATAATTGATAATAGCACTCCCACGCCACTAACTTACATTGCAATGCACATTGCAATGAGACAAGCAAATGCTGTTATTAGTAATGCATATATATTGGAGGTATATGATGAGATGGTAGTAGTAATACTGGTAGCAGCAAAATGCTTCCAAACTTTAAAAAATGTCTAAAAACAAAATATTAAAATTTAATTTGAAAATGTGTAAAATGCATAAATTACGAATTATTAAATATGGTGTGATCAAATTTTAATTAAACATCGATGCTCTGTACTACGAAAAGGATTTTCATGTTGACGTTAAATTTTTTTACAAACTTCAGATGTAATAGATAGAATAACCCAATTCATCCCAACCCTAATTTTTCCATATCAATTTTATTAATAACAGAGTTATCAACTTTAGTCGTTGCTGGTGTATTTTTCTTATTATGTTTATATTCACCATCTTCCAATAACATACGTTTCTTATCTTCACCTTCTTCCTCCAGTACAATCATAGCATATCGTGTGATAATTTCCCGGCTTTTGTTAGTGTAAAATCCAAATTGATCTTTCGATCTTTCAACTAATCGTTCAAATTTAGATGCGCGCGTTATATTGTGTTCTAATTCTATTTGACGCATTTTTTTCTTGCCCTGTAAAATCTTGGTGTTTTTTGCGGCTTCATACAAGTCTTTATCTGCTTTATATGCCATTCTTTTTAATATTTCTGGATTATGCTCTATATGCATAACATTATTTTTTGCATATTCAAATTTTAATCTTGGCTCTGATATTTTACCCTCTTTCAACGCTCGTTGAATAAGTAAAGATGGAACTTTTGCCAAACGTTTTGATTCTACATGTTTTTGCACTTTAACGGTCTCCTTAAATCCATTTATTATAACACCGACAAGTAAATTTGTCAATAGCAATGTACTAATAATTACATAACTAAAAAAGAATGGATAAGCACCACTGCCGATACTATCAAATGCTGCTAGCATCACACTATTCCATGCTTCACCTACATATAATTGAATCAACGTAATGATACTATCAGTCATAGAATTGAAATTCGCTTGCCCCATGTCGTAATTGCTTAAATATTTGAATGTCCCACCAAATGATATACAACCGTAGACTGCGTAGCTATATATCAAGAGCACTGTTAATTGTATTATCGTGAAATAATTTGGTACGATAACGTAGAAACAAAAGACAATTTTTTTAACCATTTCAAATTCTCCAAACAAGCGCAACATGTTTAAAGATACGATTACTCTTGCCCAATCATTTACTTCGCAATTTGTTGCCGATAAACATTCTTTCCATGGTTCAAAGACATAGCCAGTATTCAACACAATCAAACGGTGTGTCGCCAATATAATCAAAAATGCAAATGAAAATACTACAACAGAACCGTCTACTTTATTTTTTACTTCTTTGAAAAAATCATCGTTGACATGGATATAATTATCATACCCTACAATCATTATTTTCGCTACAAGCTCGATAAACCAAAATATTACAAATAATCCATTAACTGTATCAAGCGTACCTGTATTATCTTTTGATGATGCACCATATAGACAAACTGCGCCACAATTCATTAAAAGTAAACATGTTACGGTAATCAAATACATTTCATCTTCATAAAACCGAATCAATTTGTTGCCTAGATTTTCCTCATTACCAGTATTATCAACTTTTCCTGTTGCCTCATTGTTCTTCGATCGTTCATGTTCTTGATGGTAATCTGCCCCGCGATGACGCCAATATTCTATTACTGCCTTATCACCTGGATGACTTGGATCAAATGTTCCTTCTTCTGGTGGCAAATAATTTATATTCAATGTACGCAAATATTCAAACAATTCGTACCATGTGCATGTATCAAAGCGTAATTTTTTGTCTGTTTCACCAAATTCCACCATATGCATCTCTTTCACCTTCTCATATTTCATTTCATGCAATAATTCTTCACATAATTGAAAGAAATCTGCGCCACTCAATTCAAACCCATCATCTACATGAAAAATTCTACCAGTATTACATGTCCCGTTGAAGAAATTAAGAAATTCTACTTTATCTAATGAACCGCCATTGTCCTTGTCTAAAATAATAAATGCTGCAATGATTGCCATTCTCGATCTAATCGTCTCATCAACTCTATTTTTTTCCATATGGCTAATAAATCCTTCCTCAAATGCCGCTATAATCAAAGATACGATTAAAAATGTACCAGATAAACTTGCTAAAATAGTGTAAATATGTATGAAAGTATTGTTACACTCTGCTGATATGACGCCACCTTCACGGGAATTAGCAATAGATTCATTATGGCAAACCGTTGGCGGATACACAACATCAGGATAATTTTCTGCTGTAATCATATAAATGAATAAAGTAGTAAATGATCGGTAAACGGATTGAAAACTATCAAATGTATCATAAGGAAATCTGTTGCTTAACAAGGTAGTACCAATCATCGAAAAGACCATTAATGTTATAAAAAACGTGAAAAAAACTGCACGTGCGCCATATATAGTCTTGGTGAAAATGATCAGCGTGGTTCGTATTCCACCAAAGCGTAACATTGGCCAAAAAGCTCTTAATAAAGCCGTATAAGGTAATAGAAACAACAATTGAGTATCTTCATTGTCAATTGGACTTAAAACACCTCTACCAGTGTAATATACTGGTACAATCGTATCAATTATAAAAAAAAACATCAAAATGATTTTTCCAACGATTATCTTATTTAACATATGTTGATGAGTTACATTTCTTTTATTGATGTCATCAAATTTACCTCTTCGATGAGATGTTTTAACTTTCCTAGATTCTTTTAACGATCGATCGGGCTCATATATACCAAAAAGCCATATTTCTAGAATTAAATCAAGCAAATATAATAATATAGATAAAATCGTTACTAATTTCAATGCTAAAATACGCCCATCTTCATCTTTGTTTTTCGTAAAGTAATTCTGACTACTCGCTGGAGCTTCTAAAAATGACAATGATAAATTTAGTATAACGCTGCAAGTCACAAAAATAAAATATGGCGTAGAGTAAAACCATTTATACGCACGTATCCTTGCAACATCATTGTTTCGTTGTAAAAACAAAAAGTCAATTATGTTACAATCAGTGTTTTCGGAAAGGAGGAGATATTCCAATGCCCTATGTTTCTCTGCCAACGTTGCTTCTGATTCTACTAAAATGATATGTTCATCTTCAATGATTTCTTGGTAGCTGATAGAACCAGAGCTATTTTTATCTAGCGCAGCAAAAAGCAATCTCGCCTCAGCTTCTGTTGCCTGGTAACCTAACGAATTTAAACCTATTAAAAACTCATCATATGATATTTTACCATCGCCATTTCTATCAAGCTGTTTGAAAATACTACTTGCCATTTCTTTCTTATCCAACAATAATCGTCGAAATGTTTGATAAATTTTCGGAGGTTTTGCTTCATTTCCATTGAAACGGCATACTAAATTTGCTGACAATACAGTAGGTGCAAGTAATCGACGAAATTCATGGAAGAAATCTTCACTATCTATATCTGCTTGCGTACGTATTCGTTGACGAAAATCTACTTCATCATCCACTAATTTCTTATCGAATTCATCGTTTTTTCTTTGCTCTACGCTTTTTTTCTTCTCATACAGACGCTTCAATTTTCCATGTGAAAATAAAAATCCAACTAATACAGCAAAAAAACTTATGCCTAAAGTTGTTATTAAATATAAATCTTTATAACGGCCGAACTTTGCTAAGAAACTACGTTTTCCAAACCCACTGACTAATACCCAGTTTAATCCCTCCTCACTTTTTAAAGTTGTTAAGCGTACTATCATAACACCGAGCTCACTGCCACGCCCGATCTCAATTTCCAATCCACTAGGATATTTTTTCTCCAAAAGATTATTCGTAAAAAATCCTTCCTCCAACCGATTTTCTAATTCCGTAAATGATGTGCTGATTGCAGGGTCACATTCATCTGGAAATCGATCGCGTCTAGCACATATTGAAGCTGCGTGTACGCGATTAAAATCCCCGTTTTCACTATACAGCCTTACAAGTGGGACATCGCTTGATAACGCTATAATATTACCAGTGTTTTCGACGATATATGCTACTCCAATGCCATCCTTTAGCAATTCGGAAATGTGTTCCATAGTACTTTCCAACAATTCATTTAATTGTGTTAATTTATAATCCACCGCTGCAACTCCAAAAAATTCATTTTTTCTCCTTGAATGATTAAATCCAATTACAGCTGTAATACCAATAGCCGGTGGATAAATGCTAGAAAATTCATATACAGGAGTCCAACTAGGTATATATGGCCGTTTGGCTCCACTAAGATACCAAGGTCGTTGCTTTGGCATGTAGCCAGAAAAAATACTCAGATCACCATTTGCCTTTGGTACAATGGACGTAGAATCTCTGATATGATAATGGTTTCCTATTGTTTTTAAAAAGTATGTTACTGTATACGGATCACCTGTGCATAAATCTTTACCTGTACTGTTATCTTTTCCCTGGACTAAGACTCCCAATGGTTTATATTTTGGATCGATTTTAGCTCCCAAAAAACTACCTTCTTCTGTCCCAATATAACAAAAATATGGCCTCTGCCCTTTTGGATATGTCCTCATCATACCAATGTTGCTAGCATCCGCACGGTTTCTATCACGACTTGCATCAAACAAACCACTAGGTAACATTTCTAAATGATAAAACAATGACATTACTTTAACAAATCCCATTGGCACTTTTAAAAATGCTTCTAATTTTAATTGCAATTCTACACTTAAATCAAACACCAACGTGTTTACCTGCCTATCAATAACATCTTCACCAGCGGAAAACCAATAATTAACATTTAAAACACAACCGAAAATAATAACAGCGATAAAGAATTTATGATAGATGGATGGTGTAAAAATAATGTGGTATTGATTAAGTGCATCAATGCTCTCCTTTGTAATATTCGATTCAATTACAGGATTTACTTCGACCCCTTTTTCCATATTTGCAATATTTCGTTTAAGAGGTGATTTTTTCACCAACATCTTTTTCTTGGCCTGCTTTGTTTTAAGGTAGCTAATAATTCGGATTTCCGTTTCAATCAGTTTTCGATTTGCCCTACGAATGTGTTGTCTTATATACCATGTCACGACGAACAATAAAATAATTGAAATAGCACCAAAACTATTTGTTACGGCAGCTGCAATATAAGAATATTCTTGCACTGTTACATCACTAGCGACAATGTAAAAAGCCCATCTTTCCAAGCCTAAGGACTCTTTATTTGTCATTTCTTCTTTTGAAATCGTATGTGTGGTGTTTATATTTCGTCCTTCCACGGATGCTGTTAATGCATTTAACGCATCTTTAGCTTTTGGCGAGAGACTATTTTATACAGATGAAAGTCCAAAAAATATTGTTTTGTTAGGAAAATTTCAATTACAACTAGGAACGTAATATAAAGAAAAAATAGATTGTTAAAAACTTACTTTTCATATTTACCAACTTCTTCTAGACTTCTTGCGGTAATATCATGCTTCTTCAACTCTGGAGCAATTGTTTTATCGGTAGTTGCTAGTAAAATTGTAGGACCAGTTCTTAATTTAGTAATAACACTAATGATAACGTCATCATCAATATCATTAGGAAAGGCTCGTTTCTTTGCTGATGATAAACCCTCTGTCATTTTTTGTATTGGTACATCCATCGATATTACCCCGATAAAATTATCGGTATAAGAATCTATTACTGGCATTGAAATGGATATCAAATAATCATCAACAGTGCCAAAATTTATATAAACATCTGATATGTGTGGAACAATTTCTTCTTTTGACAACCATTTCGTTTGATCTTTATTTGATTTGCTATCTTTGTAAATTAGATATTGTTGGTATGCTCCTGTATACCATAACCGAAGTTTAGGAACGTAATTTTCTGTAACCAGTTTCACATTATTTGTATCTCTTAATTCACTACCATCTTTCTTCATATAATATTGTATTCTTTTGAAGTTTGTTGATTCATCTAGAACGCTAACAAAATTTTCAGACGGGCAGGTGCCAATGAAGGTGTCATTATCACTTCCAAAATACACCATGCGGGCGCCAAATATATCTGAAGTACGCCCAAATACGATTTCGTCACCAATGTTAAATTTTTTGAAATATTTTGTGTTTGCTTTTGCCACACCTTCACGCCGTCCTATAGCACCAGCTAATTGTTTTGCAAGTAAAATTTGATTATCAAATATACCTTGAATTTTATATTTAGCAGTGCGGCAAGCTGAACCACTTATAGTTTGAAATTGGTCCGCAACTACCTCTTTTGAGGCTTCATATGCAAGAAATGACGATGTTAATAAAACTGAAATTGTAATTATCGAAAACACAATTGTGTTGAAATATAATATGTTTGGCATATTATCTAATTCCTTGTCTATATCTTTATTCACAGTTTTCGTTACATTTTCATTGCTTATTGGTTGGACATACGACTTGTGTTTTATGCCAAACCCATGAAGCGTTTTGTGAAAGAAAACCTTGGAGTGAGCCTCACTATCCCGTCGTTTCTTATTTTTAAGTTTTCTATTTTGCTTGTTATCATTATTATTGGAGTTGCTTTTGCTGCTACTAAGTGCACGCAACGGGTTGTTATATTGGGTTTCCATCTTAACTATAAATTAACTAGTATATACAAGTCGATGGTAGGTTTCGTTTAGGAGGTGTTATCACAATATATCTATTGAGAAATATAGTAAATATTCTAACCGCCAGGAGGATACAGTATGTTTTAATTTGTTGAGAGAATAAAACAAATAAAAACGCAGCTTGGGATTTATTGCAAACCGGCTATATGTTGGCAGTGGTGCAATAGCTATGATAGCTGTTTTTTTACTTCCTCGAGCCCGATGCGCTCAGCACCTCAGAATTCCTATGAATAGGCTGTGGCAAGCCAGCCCGTAAGATTTTTAAATGATTGCGCCCGGATGGCGCTGCGCTAGCATGGACATAGCATTAAAATCCCAAAAAGTAGAGTTAGTATGTAGGGTTTGTCGTTTTTAAGTTACCAAAATGACAATTTAGGGTGGGATTGGGAATAATAATATCTGATCCGATCGATATTGTGCTATGGTACTAGAGATAAACTTGATATTATTTTTAGATATAAAAATTCCGAAAATGTTATTGATTTTTTGAAGCGCCATCCGGGCGCCATCATTTAAAACTCTGGCTAAGGCAAGGGGATCATACTGTGCTGTTAGACGACTGGTCAGACTTACTACTTTTGCTACTAAATCTACACCTTGTACGTACTACTATTTAATATAAATAACGACAACAGTATATAATTACAGGTAGACTATTTATATTATATATATATTATATAACATATATAACACATATCTCCATTAAACTACAACAATATATAGTAAAAGCTATACATTTATGGTAATACTGAACTCTCCATCAACGATTGAAAGATAATCCGTTCGAATCAAGTTGATCTTCTATATATCATGATGGAAAGACGTAGTACAAAATTATTCACCCAATTTGCGCTAGAGGGGGCAACTTTAAGTAAACCAAAGCAGTGGAGTCAACGAACAAGGTCAGAAAAGTGTAGAACTATTTTCGAAATTGTTGACATATTTCCATATGAACCACGAATAAATTTACGGCGTACTGCAAAATCAGGCATAACTTCGATTATTACCTTAATCATTTTCTTGTCTTTCATCGCTCCAGAAATTGGAAGATTTCTGGACGGTTTTCAATTTTTAAATCGAGAGATGATACCGTCACATCGTTCATTTGCTAGCGCACCGTTGATTTTACCACCTTTAATAGTAGGACCAGGAACTCGTTCAGCATTAGCACAAGAACCTTTTTTTTGGAATGAAAGTTACTACAAAATTGTTTTCAATCAAAATATAATCTTTGATTCTGATACAAATTTGAATAAGCCCCGCATCAAAGTGAAAGTGCCTGGTGTTAGATGTACGAAGAAAATACACAAAAACCAAGATGCTGTAAGAGGTAAGTTAAAATTGAAGATTATATACATCAGAAACATGTTTTTTTTATATTAGCTAAAATTACAGTATCTAACACAATTCATATAATACATACATCTTGTCGTTCATCATATGGTTTGTAGCATGGTGCCCAGATGTAAAAGCAATGAGAGATCATAATTTACAGAATTTTACTTTATTAGGAGACTACACGAAAAAAGAATTTAGATATGTTACTGCTGATATTGTAGTCTGTTACAATTATGATAGTCAAAATAATTGTGCCCCAAAACAAGAAATAGATGATTTATTTTTTAAACAATATTCTACAAATTCCTTTTTTGTTTATCAAGTGGAAGATATCAAATTGAATACAAATGAATGGAAAAGTATAGGTTTAGTCTCTATAGCACCATATTCATGGATGGGCATTGAAACTTATTTTCATCCAAATCAATACGTAAGTTATGACAGTTTCAATGTAAAAACGCAAGATACTATATATTTTCAATACGAGAGGAATGAAAAACGTGTAAATGCAAGGAAAGAAGACGATGAAATAATACGTTATTATTTGCGAATGTCAGAAAGAAGTACAATTGAAACAAGTACAGTTTATACCTTTTCAAATTTATTATCAAAATTTGGAGGTTTAGGAACTATTATTTTTGGCATTGGCAAATTAATTGGTTTAATATTTAATTTTAGTAAACATGCTGCTATTAAATTGGTTGAACTTGAACGTAAAGGGACTAATAATAATCCGACGAATGAAAAGAAAGAATTTGTATCATCATCTCCGAATAGACGAATATCATATTTTGACAATCCATTAGCACATTCATCAACAACAATGAGTGGTGGTGGTGGTGATGATAATGATGGTACAACAACTCAAAACAAAAAAAAGAAAAAGTTTAAACGTTTGCCAGTTAAAATCAAACGAAATAGTCGAGCAGTGTAAAAAATTAGTATAGTATTGCAAATAATTTTACGAGCGTAACTGGTTTACACACACATGCACACACATCTCCATGAAATACGATCATCCTTTGCTGATTTGAGATTACCTTCACCATCATAATCAGAGTTCTCTGATGAGCTATTATCCTCTTCGTCGATTTCATCTGAACTAATCTCAGAACTTTCATCACTATAATAATCTTCCATATCACTTACATCTGATTCTGAAAAATCTTCTACAAACGCACGATACTATTATTAAAAAATGTTTAGCTTTTTGTTGTACATAATACCTTAATTTAATAATGAACATAATAATTAATAACAATTCCATAGTAAATAGTTTAATATATAATATATAAATGATACAAATTCCATAGTAAGTAGTACAATAACGATAAAGAAATGACAACAATTCCATAGTAAGTAGTCCAATTAATACTACCAACAACAAAAATGGTTGTACTTACTACACTACAAAACAAATCGTCTACCAAAAGGAAGAGCGAGCCATCCACAATTCTTATGATTACACCGACACAGCATTGGCGTGGTTTTTAGCCAACTTCCTCATCTCACTCCTCTCCATCCAATTCTTCCATTTATGCTCGCTGACCTGATGCTCGAGTACGTATTGCAAACGTACGAAGTTTGTTTTTCGCAGAAGTACATTCAAATTTCATTGTGACATAGAATACGTACATCTAGTTGACCCCGTATAAAATGCAATCAGACGAAATTATATGGCAAGTAATTAACCACCATTTTTGTTCATTTAAAGCAAAAGTTGCAAAGGAAAAAACATTTTGTAGAAATGAATATAATGTATCTGGTATGTGTAATAAAAGTTCGTGCCCTTTGGCAAACAGTCGGTACGCTACTATTCGTGAGGAGAAAGGTTTAGTATATTTATACATGAAAACTATTGAAAGGGCGCATAGTCCAAAGAAGTTATGGGAAAAAGTGGAGTTACCACGTGATTATGAGAAAGCGTTAGAAGTTGTTAGTAAAGAGTTGGAATATTTTCCAAAATTTTTAAAACATAAAAATAAGCAACGCTTAACAAAAATTCATCAATATTTGGCGCGTGTAAGGCGTTTGACGCATACGGTCAGACCAAAAATTGTTGGTGTGAATAAAAAATTGGATAAACGTGAGGCTGCACGTGAACGCAAGGCATTACGAGCTGCACAGTTAGAAAAAGCAATTGAACAAGAATTAATTGATCGTTTAAAACAAGGGACATATGGTGATATATATAATTTCCCAGAACGCAATTATAAGAAAGTATTAGATCAAGAGGGTGCAGTTGAGCAAGAAGAAGAAAGTGACGAAAATGATGAATTAGCAGACGAGAATGATGAAGAAAATAATGGGGAAGAATTGTCACGTGCGTTTGTAGAAGATTTTTCAGAATCAGATGTAAGTGATATGGAAGATTATTATAGTGATGAAAGTTCTGAGATTAGTTCAGATGAAATCGACCAAGAGGATAATAGCTCATCAGAGGACTCTGATTATGATGGTGAAGGTAATGACGAAGTAGTACCATCAAAAGCTGGAAGTGATGATAACGATAAAACAAAGAAACGCGATAAACCATCATCGTCCAGTGGCTCTAGTAATAGCTCCTCTAAGAAGAAAAATAGCAATAAACGAAGAAAAGTGCCAAGAAAAAGCAATCGACCTTACGTCGAAGTTGAATATGAACAAGAAATGGAGAGTAATGATGGTATTGCAATGACTGCAAGTTCTTCGAGTTGGTAAAAAAAAAGAAAAAAATCTAGTGTGTGTGTGTGTAGATATACAGATATACGCGCGGGTGTAATTAAAATATTCTTAATTCGTACTTGGTATTTTTGTGTATTGTGTTTTAGATAAAATATACTCTCGTGTGTAAATATTTTATATTAAGCTTTATGATTTTATTTAAACCCTTTTATGATATATGATATAATAATACGATATTAAAAATGTAAAAAAACGAATCATGATAGACTATAACTGGTCCTTCTACCTTTTGCTTTCGCATTTTTAAAAAACGAGAGGTCATTATCATCAATAAGACTATGTGCAACTTCACGTAGAACATTTGCACCGCCAGTAAACACTGGATTGTATTGTCTTGATATCTCATAATTAATATCGTCAGTGGTAATATTTGATCTGAAAGAGGATTCAGACATATCTACTGACGACGTGTCATCTTCATCATAATCATCATCATCTGTTCCAAAGTTTATCATACCGTCGAAAGAACCACCCTCGGCTTGGTCACCATGAATGGCATCCATTACAATATCATTTACTTCGCGCGTCAGCCTTCGGCGTTTTATACGCAAACGTTGGAAATGTTGTGATCCATCACCCTGGGCTTTCGTCCACTCCTTGTGTGCTGACCACGCTGCTAGGCCACCAAACACTAAACCGAAAATTGACCAGCCTAATACAAGTCGTATTCCCCATGCTAAAATTCTAGCTTCACTAACATTATAATTGGATTCTATCTGCGTTTGTAAAAATCCCGGTAGTGTTGCACCTAGGGCATATCCAAGCATATTGTACAAGAACATTGAAACTGCTGATGAAAAAGAGCGCAAGCTAACTGGAACCGAACTTAAGATTAAACCAGTAGCTGTTGGCATAATTGCTCCGCCCCAAAATAACAAAAACCAAATCAATGTTATAATTATATTTAAATCGCGATAAAATCCTGCAGGGGCTGCAGACCCAACTGCCAATAATGCAAAGCAGCAAACTAGTTTAGATGCACGCGCTAAACCTTCTTCCCCACGATACCCTCCTAAATTTTCGCAAAACCATCCACCAAAAAATACACCTAATGTTGGTGCAGTTGCGCTTGTCAAAGTAAACATCCAAATAATAGTACCATAATCTGCTTTCACTGCTATTTGTAAATATTTTGTAATCCATACTTGGATGCCCGTCACAACAAAAAATAAGGAGCATAACGCCAACGATGTGTATGTAAACACTTTTGAGCGGAATAATATACGCAGCTGTTTTCCAATGCTTAAACGAGCCGCACCATCTCTCCCTTCAACATATTGCAATAAACTGTCCACTCTACTTTTACTTGATGATAAAGAATCAGCTCTTGGTCTGCTGCTACTGGTGTTGCTGCTATTAACAGATTCATACGAACCACTTGAACCTGATGAATCAGATGTTACTCGATTCCCAATCAACACACGTCTTCCTCCGTTGTTGGTTTCATCCTCTTCGTTTGCGTCCGTAGGAAATTCAATGCCAACACTATTCACTTCCACATCATCACTGCCATTCTTTTCACTTTTTCGTTCATTGAAATTAATTTTATCACCATCTTCAAAACTTTTAAGATCAATACTCCTACTGTTCTCATTATTTTTATTACTTTGTTGTGCATCAACATCTAAATATTCGGTTGGAACAAATAACAATGCTAAACCAAATGGTATTAGTGTCCCCCCTTGTATATAGAACGGCGTTTGCCATGGTAAGCCGTCAGCACGCAATGCTCCACTAACGCCATATCCAACCATAATACCCAGCGGTATACCAGCTTGACAAAGTGACATCCACAGTGCTTTTTTATTGTCCGGTGAAAATTCATCAACCCAAACTGGGGCAAAAACTAAATATGTAGCTTGGGAGATACCAACAGATAGTCTTGAGATTAGGACCAACCAAGTTGAATTTGAAGGTGCGAATGGTAATAGTAAAATAGCGAGACCATTTAACATAACAACAGTGCCTAAAACATGCTGCTTTTTTAACTTACTCTGCAAAATCATGCCAGAAAAAGGTGACATACCGGTCAAACCTACATATTGTAGTCCTGCTACTAAACCTTCCTGAAATGGTGTAATATGAAATTCATTTTTTATGTCACTAAGTAGTGCTGGTACTGCACCATTATCAAAATTGACCATAATTTGTAAAAAAAACAGACACATGAATAAAAGTCTAATTGCACGTTTTGCTTTCGGCGTAGCAAACTTCCCGTACATTGCATGGTTATGTTCTCCCATGGTAGTATTAATAGTATTGGTTGTCGCAACAATAGTACAACCACAATTTTAAAACGATTATAACACTGCGTGTATATACTTGCTGTGTTGCACGCGAGCGTGTACACTAATAAATCAAGTATATTTGATTGTCAGGGGTTGCAGGTATACATTCGAAGGCTCGCAATAGAAGTAGGATGCTTCTGAAGCACAAAGAAAAGAAGAACAACGGTGATATTATAGAAGAGAAGAGTTGTTTTTAAAAAATATGGCCTATATTATATTATTATTTTTTTGGTTAGTAACTGTCCAGCTGTACTTATTGTACTCATCGTAGGAAAATGGGAAAAAAAAAAAAGGAGGAGGAGGATATTTTTGAGCATTTTTTTTAGTAATGATAAATAGTGTTATTTTTATCTTCAATTTTAATGTTATTTAATCATGAAATTTATTTCACTTCTGTATCCTACCAGGGACTACTGTACTGGACTACTATGATAAAAGAATAATTAATTACAAAAAAAAACAGTTGCATCATAAAACCTTAAATTAGATCATTTATATGAAATAGCATTATATAGCATTCAAACTAAATGAAAAACCATACAAGACTACTAGTTTCCCAGTGCAAGTACACCAAAACTCCTATGTCTAAATTTGAATGTTTTGGCCACGCCGTGAAGGGGCAATGTTATAAAACCTTAAATTAGACAACTTAACTACCAGGTAGTTGTTTTATTGATTTAGCACTGCACAGGATTGTTTCGGAACAACACGCAGGAGTTACGCGTTTAATCATGTCGAATGCTATTCCCATACTAATTCTGACTAATTAATTATAATTGACGCAATGCAATGCAAGGAAACATCCATTATATAATTAATAAGATAGGGTAGGAGGAGACTAAAACTATTTACTACTAATTATAATTAGTTTTATTTGATCCTCATATTTAATTATGATAAAAAAACACAACACACCACAATCATGTTTTTTAAATGTGTACCTGGCATATGATGGAGCAACATGTTGAGGGTGCTTTTCGTGTTGCCGTTGTTCCATGTGTGCATACAAATTTAAATAGGAATTGTGTTTCATCTGTGTGTATAGTTGTATAAATCATGGCAAAGAAAAAGAAATGTAATTTATGTTTTTTTTTACCTACATGGAAGAATCCAAAGGCAGGGAAAGCTGTGTATTTATACACAGCAGGTTTGTTATATCAGTTTCTTGCATTAGGTTTGCCATATTGGAATGTTGGAATGCTGATGGAGAAAGGGAAACCAGATGCGCAATTGACTGTACTTGGGTGGACCGATACAGAAGCTACGTATCCAGCTGATGATCCTGAAGGGAAAAAAATTTGTTGCGGGGAAGATAGTTGGCAATTCTATCAAGATGAAGGAGTGATGGGATTCATTGTTTTCTGTGTATTCTGGGCGATTATTATAAACATAATATGTTTATTAGTTGCGGCAAAAGGTGCTGTCGGTCCAGCGAAATCAGATAAGAAAATTATGCCAAAAGTTGCCACGTTGGGTTTTTTTGGGTGGTTGTTTGGCATCGTATCAATGGCACTATTTGCCCCGGGTGATGTTGGTGATGTAGTCAATGAAACAACTGGGTTTTTTAGTCAATTATTCGGTCTTACGTTGATGTTAGGTGGTATTATTGTTCAATTTGATAGCGGTGAAAATACATCAGTTGATCATCAATTTAGAGCTATGACAGCAGTAAATCCAGCATGAAACACAAAAGTGCAAATAGCAACCCCTTTTTTACGTAACGATGCCCAGTAAAAGAAAATTTACAAAAAGGCGATATACCTCGTGTGTACAGCAGCGTTAATAATATTCGTGTCAAAAATATATTTTATGAATTAATATTTTAATGAAATATGTTAATAAAAAAAAAGCTAAAATATGTGTTGTACCCTAATTGGGTACATGACTTTTATAATACTTTTTATTATAATATTTGAATCGATTTACTAATTTTCCGGCCGCAAAAACCGTCTATTTTTTGGCAATTTTAGCAGTTCTGTTTTATCTCTATCACTTTTGTCATTCTCACGATCCTTTTCTTTTTCTGTTTCCCTTTCCTCCTCATTCTCTCTGTCCGTCTTTCCCATATAACTTTTTAAAAATAATTTTATGCTGGAGAAGGAGAATTATTTTAACTTAATTATACACGCACAGGAATTATCATGTAAGTATAGTTAAAATTAAAATACGCCCCATATAATTTTATTACGACGTATTATTTTTTATATTTTAAAGTTAATAATTTATTCTCGAGATACCAATTATTTGATAATGATAAAAACCTATTTATACACGAGTGTGTAATTTAACGAATTAAACCTAATTGAGCCATTTTATCAGCTAAAACTAATTCGTTATCTTCCGTTATTCTTACAATGCGTTCGCTAGCTTTAGCGCGCTCCACTGCAAAAATTTTATCCAGGCGCCTACGTTCAACAGGATCCTTTACAGCTCGTAGTGTTTTTTCGCGTTTATCTTCCGATTGTTGTTCTTCTTCCAAAACCTTCAGTAGGTGCATTGTCTGTTTCTGCCTCATTTTTTCTACAATTTCATGGGCAGATTCCCCTTCTAACGATGAATCAGATACATTGGACGATGTTTTATTCATTTTGGACTTCGAAGATTTTTTTCGTTTGGCAGAACTTGCAGTTTTTGGCCTTGCACCACTTATAGTTTTGCTCATTTTGTCTTTACCACTATTATCTTTCCTATTACGTCTACTTGGTGCAGCACTTTTCGGCCGAATTGATGAGCCACCTCTACTACTTTTCCTACTACTACTACTACTTCTTTTGTTACTATTAATTAATTTATCTGTTTCTTTTTTATTTGCAATTTCTTGAAATGCTACTGTGCGGCGTTTCATTCCAGCAGTTTGTGGACGTGTGGCTTTACCACTAGATCTACCGGAAACGGCATAACTACGTTTTACAGCAGCTGTTGCGGGCCTACTCTTAAAATCTTCACCTCCACTTCCTTGTTCTTTTTCGACAGCCGTGATAGAGAATCCTAATTGCTTCTCTAGATCTTTATTAATTTCCACTTTTCCAGAACGCTGTATCTTCTCAAAAACTTTAAAGACCTCCTCGCGTTTTTTCCTTGCTTCAATACCATATTCAACTCGTTTTTGCACCATTTTTTTTCGTTCCTTTTTTATCAAACGTGCTCTTTCTTCATCGCGTTCTTTCTTTTCTCGTAACTTACGAGCTTTATATTCAGCCATTTTCTTCATTCGTTCACGTTTCTCGCGTCGTTCTTCCTCCTTAATTTGATCTTCGATAGCTTTCTCCTCTGCTTTATTACTATTGTTACTTGTTTGCCTACTAACACGTTCATCTTTCATCTTTCTTTCCAGACGGGCAACTCGTATTCGTTCATCTTCTTTTAATTTCATATTTCTGTAAGTATTCTTTAATTTTTCTTCTTTGGATCTTTTTTCTTCCAATTTTTGCTTCCGTTCCAATTCTTCTTCCTTCCTTCGTTGTTTTTGCCTCTCCGCATTTCTACGGTCTTTTTCAATAATTGCATCCACCCGTTTCTTGTTGTTAAGGTATGCTTGTTCTTTTGCTTTTTCGATTTGTTCTGCTTTTTCCATCGCGCGCCTCATACGCTCCTCTCTCTCCTCTTTGTCTTGCAGCTCTTTTTGTTGCCTACGTTGGTCAGCTAATTTTAATTTTTGATCATACAAACGTTTTGTCTCCATTTCTTGCTCCTTTGCTGCTTCTTGAGCTTCCCTAATTAATTTTTCGCTTTGGGCTTTTTTCTCTTGTGCTATACGTTTAGCCTCTAACCTACTATCTTCCATCGCTTTCTGTCGAGCCCTATCACGCTCCTGCATTTCCTTCAAACGTGCCATTGCTAGCTCTCGTTGCTCGTTCAATATTCTTGCTGTTTCTTCCTCACTACGTTGGCGCTTTTCTCGAATTTCTGCGTCTTTCCTTGCAGCCTCTTTTTTTAAGCGTCTGGCCTCTGCAATTTTTTTTCGTTTCAGCTCTTGTCCCTCTTGGTACATACGTTGTTGCAATTCTTTGCGTTTTTGTTCCTCTTCTTCTATCAATTTTGCTTTCTCCAATTCTTTCGCTCGTCTTGCAGCAGCAGCTTGACTAATACGTCGTTTACGTTCACGTTCACGTTTTAACTTAGCCATATGCTCTCGCTCCATTTTTTCTTTGTTCTCAGCAGCAAGCTGTGCCATTTTCAGCTCATGCTGCATCATCTGTTGCAATTCCTGCTGCTGCCTACGACGTATTTTTTCCAGCTGTTTCTTTTCTCGTTCTAACTGGGAGGAGTTGTCATTGCTTTTTTTAAAACTAGCCGTTTTTACTAACTTTGGGCTACTGCGTGCTCTTTCAGCCCGCTTTTTCGCTTGTTTAATCATTTCAAGCCGAGCATTTTTCACCATTGCAATATTTTCATGTCTTCGCTCCTCGTACCTTTCCATCCTTCGCTGTAATAATTTAGCGCTACCACCCTTACGTTTGAAAAATGAGCGCCTTTTCTTAACAAGCTCGTCAGGTGAAATTCCTAAACTATGACACGCTTCCACAGAACGTGGAGAATTAACGGCTGGTGCATTTTCCAGTTCTAATTTAAAATTATCAATGGATATCATTATATACTATTAATTAACATGCACACTAACGTTTGCTTACAAGATAATTTGATTATAAAATGTGTGTCTCTGTGCGCGTGCGTCCTGTATGTGCCTTAAAAAATTATGATCGTATGACAAAACTTTGATAATTTTACTTTCTTGTATATATCAATATTTACAGAAAAAGAAAAATGTAAAATATATTGTTGTCGAATTTGTTTAATAGAAATTAAAAATTATGAAAACAAAACAACAATTTCTGTATATATATATTACACTGACTTTAGCGTGTGCCTTTTGGGGATCCAACTGTGTAATATACACTTCTTGTGACTAGAATTCTTTTCGCATTGCCTTTCACGATGGCGAAGCAAAGTAGTGCAACATTTGGATAATCAAAACGTATATAACAATAATGAAAATAATAACAGCATTTATAGCCAAAGTTAATCCTATTCCCATGCTGAACCTGGCAATTTTGGAACAAACTATGTTTTATACTTATTAGTGTATATAAATATAAGTTATACCCCGATCAATATGATATATGCGGATATTTCCATCATATATTTGTATATTTTCATTTGTTTTTTTGGAATTTCGGATATGCTGACAAAAAAATTCCAGGTTTAGCATCGGAATAGCATTAACTTTGGCCCCAAATACATGTTTAACGCTCATATTTTAATTTATTTTCATTTATTTTTTGATTATTGAATGAAATAACGATTTTTTTAATTTCGGTATTTCTTACTAAATGTATACTAATAATGCATAATATATCTATCAACAATGGTGTGTACCTAGTAAAACGCTTTTGATACGATGACACAATGCTGTGTAGTGTACCCAAAATTAAAATGATCAAATCGGTATGAAAACCTTAAATGCACAAAAAGCATCAAAAGAAACTATTCGCGATGTTACTGTTATATTTTTCTTGGTGGACGATTTCCACAACAGCCTAATTTAATAAGTAAGGGTACTACAAATCGATACATTTATTTACAATACATATTTTATTAGTCACATGCCACAATCATATGATTATAAAGTGTATTAAAAATATTGTTGCTTAAATTGACCCTTACTTGAAACTTTTCTCCAATGCTACGACGAATTTTTTCTTTTTCTTATTATTATTATTACTACTACGATGATTATTATTATTATTATTATTGTTTTCATCGTTCATTTCTATGTGTTTTATGTATGCGGCTCAAGTTAATGTTGTGGTTATTATGTTTACCAATGTGCAACTCTCTTTGATTTGTACTTCATTTTGCTATCATATTTTGTTGTTTGTGAATACAATATATTTTGCTTGGTAGACAGTTTTTACACGTGCATCTTATCATGTCAGATTGGGTTGCGCACTTAGATGACGCGTCTGGGTATACATATTATCAAAATAATGCAACGGGGGAAACAACTTGGGACAAACCAGAAGGGTTCGTCGAAGGAACCCCGATTACTGAAGGCGATATACCGACGTGGTCAGAAGTATTGGATCCTGGTACAGGGCATAAATATTATTACAATAACATAACTGGTGAAAGTTCATGGGAAAAACCTGAAGGATTTAACGCAGAAAAGTCCCACGAGTTGGAAAAGAAAATGGAAGAGAAAATAAAAAAGGGTGGTAGTTTATTAAGTTTACCACATAATTTAGCATTGTTATGTGCCGCCCGCAAAGTTCAAAGTGCATATCGTGCAAAAAAAGCTAGACAAAAAATGAGGGAAAAACGAGCCGAAAAAAATGTTGAGGCAGAGGAAGCAAAATCAGGTCATCATAAATGGATTATGCAACATGATAAAACAAGTGGTTCCGATTATTATTTTAACACGGAGACGCACGAGAGTAGCTGGGAAAGACCTCCTGATTATGACGGGCCTGAACCAGAGCCGAAAGAAGATTTGCCCAAATGGGTGAAAATGTACGACCCTAATAGTGTGGCATATTATTATTTTAATAACTATACTAATGAATGTATGTGGGATAAACCATTAGATTACGTAGAACCGAAAAAGGGAGCACATCATTTAGCCGGTATGAATCCAGAATTAAAAGCAGCTTTATTGATACAGAGTGCATATCGTGCAAAACAGGCAAGACGGGTTCTAAGACAAAAAACGGGATTAAAAGATGCCAAAGAACATGCTGACAAAGCAGAACACGGGTGGATAACGGAACATGATGAAGCGTCGGGATATGATTATTATGTTCATGTAGAAACTGGGGAGGTTACGTGGGAAAAACCGGTAGAACTAGGTGGTACAAAATTGCCAAAATGGGTAAAAATGTATGATCCATCCAGTATTGCATATTATTATTATAACAACATCACTGGTGAATATGAGTGGGATGAGCCAGATGATTATGTAGAGCCACCAAAACATTC
>Ga0099797_100436_pt1 | contig 26929 bp, 21 predicted proteins | sample Uncmet_Sort48C_1_FD_89871 | JGI IMG/M metagenome (GOLD analysis project Ga0099797, IMG submission 89871) | Marine eukaryotic communities from CALCOFI LINE 67, Pacific Ocean - C012_Sort48C_1 | ecosystem: Environmental > Aquatic > Marine > Oceanic | place: Pacific Ocean: Monterey Bay | collected... | reverse complement strand
GGTTAAATGCCAGAACCAAGGAGGTCCAAGAGGAAATTGTGCGGCTGAATCGGGAAATAGAGTTGCTACAGAATGACGCCTACAGTATCGCTTTACCCACTAAGATGCGGGTTTTGGTGGATTTGTTAGATCCGACTATGTTGCATTTGTGCGGAAACAAGGGCGGGGGGTTGATTGGCTATCATTATTTCGATAAATACGACGTGAAAACAACAAATGCAGATAAGAATGGGAATAATGATAGCGCAACGGGAGCTGGTTTTGGATCCAATTTCGACCATCTCGATACTGGTGGGTGGAAGGAGGAAAACCCCGAACACGTCGCTTTAAGGAAAGCCGGTTTTAGACCTTTGGCTGGAGATTTGAAGGGGTCGAAATCCGTGTTAGAAGTTCTCCAAGGCACAGTTTTGGAGGATATGCAGAGACCACCACCAATGGACTCTGTTTTCTATTATGATGATCAGGAACGATTGAAACGAATCGCGGAAGTAGCTTGTCTGAATGTCGCAAAAACTGCAAATGCTAATGGTAAGAAGTCTAAAAAGGGGATGTCAAGAGTGGCAGCTGGTACTTTTTTTTCTGAAGGAGTAGTGGGCTCCGCGTTGACAAATGAGTGCAGAAACGAATTGAAAAACGATCCCAGAGTCATTACGCAAGCTAATAGAGCGCGGGTGTTTCTGGTGGGACGATTAGATGTACGGAAAATAGGGGGGTGGGATGCGGACAGTGGCCAAGTGTATCCAAGTGGAGAAGAACAGGAGGGGAAGAAAATCGACGAGATACTGAAAGAAAGATCTGAAAACGGTGGTAATAATGAACCAAGAGATAAACATGGTAGAACTCGTTCAGATATTTTGAATGATCCAACTCTTTCCCCCGAAGAAAAGTCAAAGCGAATCGATGCCATTACAGGTCCGACTGCATTACCCCCGTCAGCGCCTTCATTCAATACTCTCAAAGAGGACAATTTCTCCCGTTTTCTTTACGGTGAAAATCTCACCACCGTACGCCAAAGGATGATCCAACTCTACATGCGATCTATGGGTTTGGAGGCGTTAGGCGGCGCTATTCGGTCGGAGATGATAAAACAATTTTCGCCAGAAGCTCGTGAAATGCTGTTTGGGGGGCATGCGGATGCTGGGTGGGGTGGAGTGGGAGGGTCCAATCCGCCGGGTCCCGGAGGACTTCAGTTGAATGATATTAAGAGATTAAATGATTTGGATACCGGTGGTTTAATGACCAAAAACGATATGGGAGAGGTTATGAATGGGAAAAACGCATTAACAGGGTTGAAAAAGATTTATGACAATCAGGGATTCGATTTGATGATGCCAGATGCACACCCAATGGTACATAATTATTTACAAGAACAGAAAAGAAGAGCGAAAAACCAGTTTAATCTACAATCCTTTAATGGTACTACTGGAAAAAATCCATCTCATCCAAGTATGTTTTACCAGCAACGTCTCATCGAGCGTCAACTCCAGTTACAACTCTCCCGTAGACTCGATCGTCTCGAGGCCTTCCTCGCCGTCAATCAAGCCGAATCACTCCAAGAAAAACAAGAAAAAGAAAAACGCCATAAATACAAGCAAGAAGTCTTAAAAAGGCACCAAGAACGCAAACTAGCCAAGGTTTTTCACAGCGGAGAACGGGACTTTGACGTCGAGAAATGGCTGAAAAGAGGGACCGGACCTAATGGAGAATTTGGAAATATGCCAGAAGATTTGAGGGAATGGGCTGCGCAACAACAGGCTATTAGTGAGATGTGGGACGCTAGACATCGAGGGATAACAGAAAGAGGATATGTGTATAAAGGGGATGTTGAGGAGGAGGTTTTAAATTTTAATGAGGAGGAAGCGAATACTATAAGAGAAGGTCACGGTGAAGGTGAATATCATGATGTTAATAGAGACCATCCTAGTAGTGTTCGAGAAGATGGAGCGGTTGGAGGTTTACAAATGATTCAGGACCACCATCATCAGCATGACCACCCGGAAGCTGGTCCAGATCATCATCGTAATAGTCACGTCAACCATCATGATTTACACGACAACACCAACATTGTGTCGATGATAGGAGGGCGTCAGAGTACGAACGGTCGGCATCCGGATTTCATAGGTAGATTCAAACTGGACCATCACGGACCGGATAGTAACCATAGTTTCAATAACGATTTAAGGATTATGCAGGAAATAGGGTCGGCTATTGAGGAAGAGAAAAAGGAAGGGGTTAATTTCATCCAAGCGAATGATGAGTCTGACGATAATAATTTCAATGAAGCACCTAGACAGTTTCAAGCCAGTTACACTAATGGTAACAACATCAATTTGAATTTAGATCATCAACATGTAACGAAAACGAATCTCGGCGCCACGCCGACTTACCAGGCTAGACAAAGTACAATACCGCCTATTCCGGGACAACGAGGCCCTTCATATCACGGATCTGAGGCCGAAAAGATGTCAAGGATTAGCAATGCTAGTCGTACAACGGTGAATCCTGGACCTAATGCTAATATGATAAATGGTTTCAATAACACTCAGAATACCATCTCCATAATGACGAACAATATTAACACTCCCAACGCCAGTCAGGATATGTACAAGAAACTGCTTTTGGGTACTAGTACACCTAACGCGACTCCTGCTCCGTCGACTTATAATAATATGGATCCGAATAATAATCATAGTTTTAAGCATAAGCATAATCATCACAACAACGGTCATCACAACAACGGTCATAACGGTCCTATGGGAGGAATAATGGGCAATCATCCTATGTCCAACAGTCTCCGTTCCGTGCAGGCCGGAGTGGTTGGGGGGTTGTTAAGTGGAATTGCGGATCAGCACCGCGAACTGCAACAGCACCACGAAAGAGAGGTGATGGAAGCTCGATATGAGAAACAATTGTTGAGACCCAATTATGATAATCATGGCAATGAACAGAATTATGTTCAGGTTAGGAATCTTGATTCTGGATTTGGCTATACGGGGGGAATGAATATGGGACATGGCCCGTGAATTTAATAATAACTCATATAATTTAGATAATTACAAAATTATAGTGCTATAATTGTCGATTGAGATTGTTAATAAATATATAAGGCTAAATAATGTCATTATATGATGCTGAATTGTTGATAGTCAAATTATTAGTTCAATAAGGAAGTTCAATAGTCTTGACATATTGTCCAACCCAGAGTGGCTCAGACTTTTTACCTCAGTAAATTCTGAAAACTAAGTCTAAATTCTCGTGTTATTGCTGCAAAATACAGCAAAAAACGGAGGAACTCCTGTGTTATAACGACGGTACAAGTTACAACGCAACATTTTGTGCTAGAGATTCATCTGGAGAGGATTCAAATTGCCATTGGTCTGGTCTTATCGTTATAATCTAATCTTTAGAATACGGTTGTTTCAGTATCACTGGTAGCGGTTTGCATTGGAACTTGAAATTTAAGTAAATTACTTTTTATTTTCGTTGAATTCATCAGCAGCCTCCATTTCAATAGTATTAGATCCCGATTTTGTCATTGATTATTGACCCCCTTTTTTGAGCCAAACCCCCTCTTAAGTATCAATTTCGAGTATGAAATGTACGCAGTAAATTGAAAATTGTATATGACACTACATTGAGTAATTTCGATACGCCCCATCAAATTTCAATCGAGTATTTTGAAATTTGATCAGTTACAGTCTCAGACATGCCGACTCTTCGTTCCATGTCGTCTCTAAAAGAGACGCTAAGAATGTACTCCACTTCGCTGCTCGCTGTGGTTTTCTTCTCCGACCTTCTGCTGCACCTCATTATGATACTGTGGTTTGCAGACTTCGCTGCTGGCTGTGGTTTTCTTCTCCGACCTGCTGCTGCACTCACATTAACATAGTGAAAACGATAGGATCCCTCGCCGTGTTTCGAGTTATTCTTTTTTCTGCTCTTGACTTCATCGCGATAAAGGTCTGACATCGAGTTATGTCGCGAGCGGAAGAGAAATTAAAAGTTCAGCAGCAAACTAGACTTTAATAATAACTTTTAGCCTAAAGTGACAGTGAGAACAACAGTTCAGGTTCAGCTTATTGTTTACCAGTTAATTCCTAATAGTCTGCCCTAGATTTCTTTTCCGATTTCCCATATTCTAGCGGTCGAGAGCTGGAGGAGCTGGTTGAATACGCCACAACGCGGTAAACGGTGACGAGGAGACGCAAATGGCTCGAATATTCTGCGTCAGCTTTCGCATTTGTGATGGCTTATTATGCAGCAGCGTAAAGTATCAGACTAACGTATCTAGTATAGGATTCCGATTCTAATAGTCATTCCGTTTCCGATGCCGCTGCGAGGTCTGTAACTGTAAATGGATTATCTTTCGTGGTGGCATTTTCTGTTTTTTTGATCAATCTGGAGGGATTCGTGTTGCTGCCATGACACATCAAATCTAAAACAACGATAGGATTAAAAAAGCAGTCACTTAGATCTTAAAGTTAGTAGTAGTCATAGAGTACAAGTAGTTCAACAGAAACTATTTTCGCCGCCCCTTCGCTCCACATTCACGCCCTAGTTATCGAAACGGATATCGGATTTACGGGGTAATACTGCGATGTTTGCGGCGAGAAATTAAGTCGTCCTCCCTATTTCGAGGCATTTCGTTGTTGTAAGGGATGTGATTTCTCACTGTGTTCGATTTGCAGAAAGAAAATACTGATGTCATCAAAACCTAAGAATCAAAATGGACCTAATTCTGCTAGTCTAAGTACAAATGGTGATGTGAGTATAAGTTAGAATGATAATGCGTCATCATCAGGCTCATCTGATGAAAATTAATAAGGACCTAATTAGAATAACGGTGCTAATACCAGTACTAATAGTATCGGTACTACAAATCGTAGTAGACTTCAAGACTAGGTAGACTAACAACAAAATACCAATGAAACCGTCTAAGAATCAGAGGATTAGACTTTAAATACTCGTCCTTTCACTTTCCTCTCCCTTTTTCAGCGAGCCATCATTCTGAATCTGGAATTCTGGCCGCTCATCAGCTTCAACCTGCTCTCTCTGCTGGCGTCGGTTTACATTTCAGTGATTACCCCTAAATTATAGGGAGAAGTGATTGATGCAATTGTGGGAGCAGGGGCGAAATTATAATAATTTCAGAATGGGAGTTACAAGGCTATGGAACCGTTGGGAATAACTACTACTACTCTAACAGGTTCAATGTTGTCAGATGAGACAATGTTGTCAGTATTGAATAATTCTAACAATAATATTGATATTGACACCGGTAGTAGTACAGTTACTAGTACTAGGGCCCCTACTAAAACTACATTGCACGGTCATGGTTCCGTTCCCCGTCTTCTGCGCGCCATAGAATTGGTCGTGCTCGTGTGAATTTTTTAAACTCTAATCGGTCTTTTCCGTACTTATCTCGATGCCTCCTTAAGGTTACGTATGACCACGTTGTTAAAAACCCGTTTCTACGATGCTCTTCTATATAAAACTCCATTATACTTCTTTGAGTAATCAAATCAATATTCTTCTGGTCAATTGGTCTCCAGATTCAATAATGATATTCCGTAGATTATTGGGCCAATTCAGAACCTGATTTTCAACCTCATCTCTCCCTTTCTGAACTTGTTTTCTGGAGTTTACATGTCGTTCCAGATTTCTCCCCCTTTATCATTACTCGCTCTTTGCGCAGTCCCCCCAGGATTGTTGATCCAACGGAAGTTCGCGGTGTTTAGTCGGGCCGCTAACAGAGGGGCGAATCAGGGTTTGGCAGCCGCTTCATCTCTGTCTGCCGAAGCTATTTCGAATCTGAGAACCGTAAGAGCAAATGGGGGCGAAAACGGGCTTCGCTAAGAGAGTTAATGTTTTTCGGAAGCGATAGGAGTGGCGAATAATTATACGTGGAGGGTGTAGATAACCAGTTGCTGAATGAACGGGATTTTGAACCCGATTGTGGGATAGGCTATTAGTTAGGGGATAATGTGGTTTGGGGGTTGCGTGATAATTGAGTCCTCTTCGTCGTCGTCAGAAGTAGACTGAGAGAACATGATTGGCTAAATTTAATTTACAGTGCTGGGTGCGTCTGCTCCCTCTCTCACAATAGGTCAATTGACGGCGTTCGGCGCATATTGGGGTATGATGAACAACGCGTTATTGAACTGTTTCAGCAACATATTCAACGAGTTGACCACTATTTGCGGCGCTGCGGAGCGGGTTTTTAGAGTGATTGAAAGTCAGGGAGGGAATTTCGCGGGCTGCTCGTCGACGCAGAATTTATCTTTACTGTAACCAGGAGCTTAATAAAGTGGACCAGGGAGTCCGACAGCGTCGTAACGGTAATCAATGTTGACTGCAGTTTAAACAGGTCCATCGACGAGACGTAGATTGGGTCATAGTAATTCGTTGATTAGCTAGTAACCGCTGCTGGAACTTAGGGATCCGCTTGATATAACCCGGGAGTTAGGTCGTGAAGGCTAACGGGCTGGTAGTTACAGTAGTGGTAGTGGGTTGAAAGTCAGTTTATCAGCAGAATAGATGGTGAATCGTGACAATTATATCTAAGGAAATAATTTAGTAACAGGTCCAGGATAGAAAAAAGGTTCCAAATCCTGGCCGAAGTTAGAATCGAGTCATACGGATTCAGAATAATTATAATAGTCTACTAGTAACAGTTCTAGTAGCACAACTAGAAACAAAAATTTTGTAACAGGTTTTCCGATCCGGGAAACTTCTGAAAATGAAATTTCATAGTCACAAATGGACCAATTGCAACTGAGGGCTCCCATAATCTCGATTAGAAATTTAGTTTTCTCGTATAATCTGAATGCAACTGTCAGTACAGCATCTTCTTCTGTAACAACAGAGCCAATTCCAAGACTTCCCACCAACCTCATTGACAATGTCAGTCTGGATATCTATCCAGGAAGTATAATCTTGCTTCGAGGTCAATCTGGTGTAGGCAAAACCACTTTTCTCAACCTTCTCTCGGGCTTTCGAGAATGTCACAGCGGTGAAATAATCTTCCTAGATCTACTTTAAGCGATGTCAATTATAGGCTCAGAGCCCTCAACTTCAAGTAACTCCGAAGCTATGCCGGTTATATAATAAGACTAGGCTTTAAACCCTAATAGTATAACTAGTAGTCCCCTATTAAATCGTATTACTTTCGGTTTCGTCCCCCATACTGCAGATTTGTTTTCCACAACGATTTTACAGAATCTTTTCTACGGAATACCCGAGCCGTTGCGCCGTAGTGTGAGTGTAGAGCAGGTACAACGCGCTTGTTCAATGGTGGACTTGAATGCAAATGGACCTAATGGATCTTCATCTGAGGATACTCTTAATTCCTTGTTGTCCACTAGAATCGGTGCTGAGCATGGGGGTGGATTATCCGCCGGACAGAGACAGAAAATCGCGATCGCGAGCTGTTTTCTGAGGGCAATAGTACTGAAAGAAAACTGTAATAATAATTTGAACAACAGGGATAAAAAAGTACCGGACCATTTAAATAATAACATTAATTTGATGACTCTTCTCATCTTGGACGAAGCTACGTCGTGTCTCGACGAATGGCTCGAGGAGATGATCGTGAAAAAGTCTTTGAGGGGATTGGTTGAGGAAGGTTATATTGGGTGTAGCGTGGTGGTGGCGCCGCGGATCTTGAAGTATTATAGTAAAGAGTCGGCATGGGAGACAAGACTGTTTGAGGAGATAGAACTGAAAAGAGGAAAAATTAATGTGGTGAAGAGTGGTTGACATTGAATCGTATTTTGAATGTAGCAGTTTTATTAATACTTGTCTGAGAACTTTGATTGATCGTTGTGATATTATAGTTTTGTAATTATGGTGAACTATCAAAGGTCAATTAGTTTAGACAGTCTGAGTGTACATGAAAAAAAAAAGGAGTCGCATATTACTACTTACAGTGACACTTGCGAGTCGAAATGCATGACATATGAAAAACAAATCGACGTATATGACAGAATAGATCCAACTCTGTAAATTACATGAATACACACCGTCTTTGTCGACGGTGGCTTGGTGTCAAAGACGGGTAGGCACGCTCCGCGTGCCTTGCATTTGGTTCTTTAATTCTTCTTAGGGCAGAACCTAGCCAGATTTCGAAGTTTTTGGGCGGACATGATAATCCAACTCTCTTTATCATTTTTTTTTCAACTTGTATGCAACTTGGGAAAAGAGATTTGATGTACTTCAAGACTACAACCGTGTGGACACCCTTACTGCCCATTGGGTTGTAGTGGACACCCTCATCCTCCATCGGATTGTGGTGGACACCCTCATTCTCCATCGGGTTGTGGTGGACACCCTCACTGTCCACCAGGCTGGAGGGCTCTGAGGTAGAGTCTTGAAGGATATCTGATTTCACCAAGTTGCCATAGAACGGCTGTTTCCAGTTAGTTTTTCCAGTGATATATTGACAAGATTTCTGGGAAAGACCACGTGGAGACATCCCTTGTACGAATATTTCGCTCCCACAATGAAAGTCATCTTTTTTAGAAGATAGATTCTGGAGCCTTTCGCCAAGTTGTCATAGAGCGGATGCTTCCAGTTACTTTTTCCAGGGATATATTGATAAGATTTCTGGGAAAGACCGCGTGGAAACATCCATATTACGAATACTTAGTTCCAACAATGAAATTCCTCTTTTTTGGAAAATAGATTTAGGAGCCTTTCGCCAAGTTGCCATAGAACGGATGTTTCCATTTAGTTTTTCCATTGATGTATTGATTAGATTTCTGGGGCAGACCACGTGGGAAAATCCATTTGTCGAATACTTCGATCCAACAATCAGAGCCTTCTTTTTCAGAAGATGGATTTTGGATCCTTTCACCAAGTTGCCATAGAACGGATGTTTCCTTTTAGTTTTTCGAGGGATATATTGATGAGATTTCTGGGGAAGACTTCGTGGAGACCCCCCTTGTAGGAATACTTCTCCCCAGCAATGGCAGCCCTCTTTTCTCGAAGATAGAATCTGGAGCCTTCGAGTTAGTGCAAAGGGACAACTTCTATGGCTTTTTACCTAAAATTTTGATTATAGATTTCCCTTTTTAATCTCTATTCGTGGGGTGCGCTATTTTTGGCCGGCCTGGCCGGCGCTGTGTCACCTCATTTGTTTATACAGACGTAGCAACGCACGCGGCGCGTGCAAAACGTGATATATATTCTTATCGCAATTTACTTCTGCCCCGCCCGCCCCGGTTTGCAGCCCCACGAAGTTAAACTTTTTTTTTGCTAACGGAGTGTTAGACAACTTATTATAGCTATTCCCTCTTTCCTAATTTATCTCACTTCCTTTTCCTGATCCTCTTTTTGTAAATATGTTCCTGTCTGTCATGTTTCTTAAAGTATCTCATAATATGTTCTTACTGATGATGAGAAACGGGGACACCGCCTTCAGCGATGTGAGATTGAATTCAATAGTGCGTTGGTGCGAGCACTATGAGAAAAATTCGAAAAGAGTGCGTTTCGAATTAAGAGTGTGAGAAGTTCATCAAACGGGTGTGTGATGAAAGCTTTTTTTGAAAAAACCCTTAGTTGCCAAACCCAGTGCCAAAGGGAGTGCGATAGCAGGAGACGTAGATACTAGTCGAGAGTAGTATACACCCAGGTCAAGATGGGGTATGCTACACTCACCAGCTGCGCTCAGCGTAACAGGGAACACGATGACCACTAGTGGGCATACGTTGATGACTTCCCGTGAACTGCTGTTTTTATGGCTTTTTTGGGATTTCTGAGTATGTCCGCTAGTGTGGGACCTGCGAAGCGCCAAAATGTGTTTAACTCTGGAATACTCTTGCCATATGGCAGCGTATGAAGACGTTAAACAACGCACGGGATAGACCGAGTAAGTTGGCTCTACCTTGGGATAGAGGCACGAGTACGTCCGCGTGAGTGAGAGTGAGGTTAGGAGAGCGAACCTCAAAGGGCGACGTGAGGGCGTGATATTTATAAATTAACACCAAATAAAAATTCTGTATTCTTTATTTATGTGTTCGTATCTAGCATATCACGAGCTTCGTGCTCCTCTTCCTGTTTCTCATCTGCAGTGTTCTATTTACTTGTAAAGGAGTGTTCCACTTTAGGTTTAGAGGTAATACTATAACTATAGTTTTCTCAATTCACACTAGTCTAAGTCGCAATACTATAACTGCAGCTGTCTCAAATCACACTAGTCTAATTCACTATAGCGATAGTTGCCTCAGCTCACACCAGTCTAAGTCGTATACTATAGCTATAGTTGCCTTAATTCACACTAGTCTAAATCTAATGCCAAAAAAAACGACGCAAAGGGGACTCGACGACAAAACGAGCGCCCGGCACCAGAGGTTCAAAGAAAAGAAGAGAACCCAGGGTGGCAGCGTGACGACCGCACACAGCAGTAGGGCCTTCAGCCTGACCAAGTCGAGACTAGATATTAATGTTGTTTATGTCAACCAGGCGGTTAATGGTAGGTTCAGAGATAAAGAAGTGATTAAGACAGTAAAGCAGTGTATAAGCAGAAAATGTCCTTCTTACTCCTCCTCGACGAAAGGTGGTGCCGAGGCCCAGGGTAAAGAAATTCGGATCAGTGCCGAGGCCGAAGTTTCCCGTGTGGCGGCACCCCTGGTGGGCAACATCTTCCTGGAGAAGACTTGTTGCTGTTTCGTTGGAGAACATGGCGCGCAAGAGCCATTTGGTTCGTGGAAGCGACAGACTGCGCGCTCGATGCGAAATTCTTTTTGGCGAAACACAAGCGTCAGTATATCACACCAGTTTCCTCTAGTGAGAGCATTAGTAGTGCCAGCTCTGCTGTTTCGGGAAAAAAAGAGGGGCCGGCACCAGAGGTTCAGAGAGAAGAAGAGACTTCAGGGTGGCAGTGTGGCGACCGCGCACAGCACAGTCTGGCTAAGTCGCGATAGAATATCAATGTTGTCTATGTGAACCAGGCGATTAGTGGTGGGTTTAGAGTTAAAGAAGTCATTTTGGGGCGCCACACAAAAAGAAGTCGAGGCCAAGACAAGGGCCCGGCACCACAGGTACAACCAAAAGAGGAGGCTGGAGGACGGCAGTGTCTCTGCGGCGCACAGCGCCAGACCTATCTCTCTGGCTAAAACAAAAGTCACTTTTAGTTTCAGCTATCTAAATTCATCGATTAGTGACAACATTATTAGCGAAGAAGTCAAGAGGAAAGTTCAGAGATGTATCGGTCAAAAATTTCCTTCGTGCGAGTCTACGAAAATTGGTGTCGACGCCCAGGGCAGCGAAATTCGGATCAACGCCGAGGCCGATATTTCTCGTGTAACGGCATCCTTGGTGGGTAGCGTCTTGGACAAGGTGACCCCGAGTCACATCGGGGGTGTTTTGGATACATCCTTAATTAAGGATTCCTCCAGTGATGACTTTCTAGGTGGGTTGTGTAGTGGTGCGGCAATGTTTTTGATTTTTTGGAGTTCGAAAGTGTTGCCATCTTTGGTCGCTTTAAAGGAGTTTGACGCCTCTTGGATCTGTGAGAGCTTTTCAAGCTTTGAGCGCTTTGGACTCTTTCGGATCTTTGGAAACTTTGAAGGCTTCAGAGTCCTTGTAATCTGTGAAAGCTTCAGAGTCCTTGTACTCTGTGAAAACCTTGAACCCCTTGGACCCATCTGTCGAGGCTTTGAGCTCTCTGACAGCTCTGAGCTCTTTGACACCTTTGAGAGCTTTGAGAGCTTTCAGATCTTTGAAGCCTCGGAACCTTTTGAAGTTTTTGGAAGCTATGAAAGCTTTAAAACCCTTGTAATATGTGAAAGCTTTGAAGACTTTGGACTCGTTCAAATCTTTCAAAGCTTTGAGCTCTCTGCAGGCTCTGAACTCTTTGACATCTTTGAAGTGTTTGAAACATTTGAGGGCTTTGAACTCTGTGAAATCTTCGAAAGCTTTGGGGTCCGAAAGAGCAGTACCAATCGACCGCGCGCGCAATGGGGCCAGAGCAGAAAACCATTGAACGGTAGAAGATAGCGTCCTTGGCCCTGAACATCTTTGGGGAGGAGTCCGAAAGAACAGCACCAACCGGCCGCGCGCGCAATGTGGCCAGAGCAGAAAACCATTGAACGGTAGAAGATAGCGTCGTTGGCCCTGAGCATTTTTGGGGAGGAGTCTGAAAGAACAGCACCAATCGGCCGCGCGCGCAATGTGGCCAGAGCAGAAAACCACTGAACGATTCAGCGGAAAACTCGAAAACTGCAGCGTCGTCACCCCTGCAGAAACAGCACTCGATAATGATCCGGCACATTCAGAACTTTCCGTAAATCCCTCTCGGCCTGATCGAAAATGCGCACGCGCTCTCTCGAAGGATGTGGCATCTCAACACAGACATACCGCAATTACGGTAGCTGGTGAGCTCGGATTTGAGAGTGGGAGGAACTTCGCCGGGCACGCAGCGGGGGCCGGCGAAAAAGTTGAGAACACGGTCCTCGCAGAGAAGGGGGAAATGTTCCTGAAGGATCCGAACTAGACTGTTGTTGGGTAGAGAAACCCATTTTGTCTGATGCTATCTTATTTAAATCTGAATAATAGTGCCGATTCTTAATAAAGTACTCTTTATTATCTGCGGCGCTATATTCAGAATTCGGAGCCTGGCCGTGATTGAGGAAATTTTCCAAGAAATCGGATAGAGATCTAAGCACCAAAGTCCCTACAACTATGTCAAAACTTTGACCTACAACAAATTCTCAAAGACTTGCTACACGAAGATGCGAGAACAGACTCCTTCCTAAATTAGGCTACTAAGGAATCTCAATTTTTAATATATGAAGTATTTTTAAATTTTTTACAGTGGTATTTTTAAGAGCCTCGGCGCCAATAATAATATTAACTCTTCTGGCTGGCATATTCGCAAAGTAGGGCCCAAATCGCAAACCGAAGTAGGTACTAACGAGAATCAACATCGCCCAGGCCCTGGCTCGGAGATTACTGGCCCCATTCCATCGACAGCAAATAGTTTGGCATTGTCTACACCAGCGCATAATTCGTTGCGCAAAGCACCGCCTTCAGTACTACTGCAAATGGTGGAGGAGGGATATATTGGGTGTAGCGTGGTGGTGGCGCCGCGGATCTTGAAGTATTATAGTAAAGAGTCGGCATGGGAGACAAGGCTGTTTGAGGAGATAGAACTGAAAAGAGGAAAAATTAATGTTGTGAAGAGTGATTGACATTGAATAGTATTTTGAATTTCAAAATCACAATGCTCTATAATACTTGTCTGAGAACTTTGATTAGCGCTGACTGGAAAACCTCGTTCCGAATTCTGATGTCGACAAGAAATTTCGAGAGATGGCAAAGAATTCTAGCTAAATAAAAACAAGTCGTTCTATATTAGCAACCCGTTCTGAATTGTACCGTAACTCACTAAGACTAGAAATTCAATCCTTTTCTATTTATACTGCAGCTCAAAACTAGTATTATGGTCCTGGAATGGACCTCGACGGTGACCCCCAGAAATTTGATTGCAATTAATATGTTTGAACTTTGTATCAATGACATAGTGAACACATCTGAATAAATCGTATAGTAATCAATGTTACAGTCTAGATTCCGTTAGTAGGCTAATAACTTTGTTAAAGTTTTTCAATAGGTATATAATTTGATCGCATGAATCTCTGTAAATCATTTGTAGATATTGATGATAATGTCGTTGTAGATAATGATTAAACGCAATATTTAAATGCATTATTAGTAGTAGTTTAATTATAACCGAACTCGGAAGTTTAGTATCTAGTACAGTTTTAAAACCGAACTCTATAAAGATTTAATCTGTTTTATCTAAATTAAAATTATTTGTCGATATTAATTATGAAACACCACCGTCCCCTCCGTCCCACCGTCCGCGTCATCCTGGAAATGCCCATCGTCTATTCAGAATTTCAGGGTCACCCCGTCCTTTCCACCCCGTTAGGTTATCGCATCGCGGACTCAAAACACGTAATTAACATCGCTTCCGCCTCAGCAATCCTTTCCCTTGCGTTCTCCATGACCCTCTCCGTTCAGAACAAGAATTATAATGATTTGGATATGCCCAAATTTTGTGAATACGATTCCTCCAACCCGGCGTTGTTGTGGTTTGTGGGGTCCTGTCTGATGTTGTTGTGGATTTGTCTGCACAAAATGCACTCCGCGCTTTGTTGGCGAGTCGTAAAATACAGTTTCGAGTTCTGGATTTTGGTCTTCAACGTTTTAAGACGTACCTGTGCAGAGATGATGAAGACGTGGGATTGTAGGGTTGATACGATGCAGATGGTGTGTTTTTTTCTGGTGAGTCTGTTCAGCGGGGTGTTAATCGTTGTGATTTTGATCCAGACGGACACGGCGATAGCGTTTCATAGGGTTTCGGATAATTACGGGAAGAGAGATATTTCAAAAGCGTTGAGGAATATTCGAGTGTTGGGATGTATGTTGTTTTTGGGATTGTTTATGAGATTTATACAAGTAAGTTTTGCGTGGGATGATTCAGAGGCGTATTTTGAGATGAAACATGAATTATTTGGGTTATGGCCGGTAGCAATGAGTTATAAACAACACTTTTTGGAAGCAATATTGTCGACGTTGTTGATGATTAGCTATTTCCTGTACAACAATTTGAGAATTTGTAGAGGTGTTTATGGGAAGGAGACTTCGAAGTCGAAAAATCATCGTTCCAGATGCACGTTCATTAGAGGACAAAGAAGATGCGTGGTGGAAATAGAAACAACTCAACACGAACAACAGCCTCAGGCAGAGTTACAGTTGAATGAGTCCACGGAGCGGCAGCCTGGTGCAGTAGAGGGAGTTGATAGTCCCATAATAACGAGTGATACTGAGTCAGATCATAATAATCTAAATAAGAATCAGAAAACATCCGAAACAGTAACTGGCAATAATTATATTAACAATAAAGGTAGTACTAGTATAGCCGTAACTGGCACTGCGGAAATTCAAACAGTTACAACAACGCCGCAGCTGCAAATCCAGAATTTCGTAACCGCTCCCCTAAGCGCCAGCAGTAGCATGGCGAATCTGAGAAGTACTGAGATTATGTCTCCTGCTGAAAATGACGAAGTAGTCAATCCATTTAACCACGAGGAAAACTTGAGACTCAGTCAAACTCAGAACCAGACTGGCAGTCACGGTTCTAATATGATGATAGACAATAAAAATAGTGCATTGCTTCTAACAACCACAAACAACAACAATCCTTTTAACATCGAGAATAGAAACAGTGCTTCTTTTCTAACCGCGTCGCCAAAAGTGAGTGTAGCAATGACAGCTATGACGGGCACCGGTGGAGCATTCGGAGGTCGTGTTAGTGCTACTGGGGTATCCATACCTTTAACAGCAGTGACACAATCCGACGAGGTGCCAAATGTTAATTCTAGCCCAGGAAGTCCTAATACTACCGTAAACAACTTTAACAAGTCTCAGGGTGCAAAATTAAATGCTAGTAAAAAGAAAAGTCAGAACAACACAAAGAATTCCAGTACTAGAGCCAATAATAATATTAACTCTTCTGGCTGGCATATTCGCAAAGTCGGCCCCAAATCGCAAACCGAAGTGGGTACTAACGAGAATCAACATCGCCCAGGCCCTGGCTCGGAGTTTACTGGCCCTATTCCATCGACAGCAAATAGTTTGGCATTGTCTACACGCTCATCAGCGCATTTACAGCTTGCTTCCTTGCCGCTAACCAGTGCGCATAGTATCGCCGCAACTAACGCAGACTCTGTTGCGCACTGCCAGAGCACCGCCTTCAGTACTACTGCAAATGGTACGACCTCGATGGCCGTTAGTAATAAATTGAATTCTGGCGACCATAATGATGATCTGAATATTCACAACAGTCCAATGATGAATCCAAGTTATGCATCAGATAATCATGTCAATACCAACAAAAATCCCAACAGCATTAATAATAATAATAAAGACAAGTCTATTAAAGACAAGACTAGTACTCTAATTAATTGTCTCCTCACCGCTTCCGACCCCGTAATCGACATCACGTCGACTCCCTTCCTTACATCGCATCTCGGCGTCTACATTCTGAAGAACGGCTGGTTCTGGCACGTGGTATGGACTTGTATCTCCATTCTTCTGGTGAATTTTATGATTGGTAAGGAGGATAACTGTGATAGTACGGGAAATTTAAGTGATATGGACTTTCACTCCTGTAAATCTATGAGGAATAGACTGCCGGAAACGTGTTGGCGAAGGAACAAAATGAGAACCCATGTTAGTAATTGTTTGGCGATGGTTGTTGCGATATGGCTGTCACTGCATTTTTATCATAAGACTTTGTTGTTGAGAGCAATCAGGTCGTTCGAAGCATTTCTGTTGTATATTCCGATGTTGAGAGTAATTGGCGCTGATAACATGCATAGTAAACGGTGTGAATTACCCTTTCCGCATGAAGTAGCGAGTTATTTCATTATGATATTGTATACCCAAGCCATATTATTCGCCTGTATGTCAGGAGACTGCATTTTGCCCGGTCAAGTGGCCAGACTCGCCTATGGCAAGAAGTTCTTCTTTGGGAAGAAGAATACCGGTCTACAATTAGGCAATATTACGGTTGTGGGTCAGACAGTCCGGAAAAGTATGAGTAGGATGGCGACCAGATCGAGAATAAGCAAAGTTTTCAGTAGTAATAGGAAATCTGGTGTTATTAATCAGGATCATCAGAATAGGACAGATTCACAGACAGTGACGAGAGAGTCTATTAACAAGACTTCTAAAGGGTCCAGGGTAATATTAAAATCTGAGTCATCTCAAAATTCTCTTAGGAGTACAAATAATCGTGAACTGGTATCTGATACAAATGCAACTTTGGCGGGTTCAGATTCTTTTGAATCGGATTATGATGATCACTACTATGGTTCAGATGGCAACGAGCAAGTCCGTATTGATAAAGAGGATATTGATATTGTCGAACAAGTACTTCATTTAGATGGAGATAAATCATTTAATGATATTAATAAAATAGAAGCTGCTAAATTAAAACTTGCTCAAGGTAGAAATTCGGGCGGACCTGGAAATACTTTGGCAACTCCAAAGAATTTCTGGTTTAACAATAATATTAACATTCAAAACAAAACAAGTACATTGCAGCGTGACTTAAGTACGGGTAAGTTTTCGGTCTTTTCCAAGCATTCTAAAACATCATCAGGTTACCAAGAAAATATGGGTCCTCGTTTTTTGATTAAAGTGAAGGTTTCAAGTATCGGAACACAACAATCTAGCTCAAGTAGTCCTGGACGTGGTGAGGCTGGGCCTAAAACCCGCGCTTTTAAAGATGAAACTGTTGACTCGATTCGGACAGAAATTGCTGGGATGAGCGTGAGGTCGGGCCATTCAAATCTTAATCTGGGACAAGGTGGACCTGGTGTCAATCATGTGCCTCAAGTCACCAGTAATTTGAATCTAAATTTACCTGGTCCGAGTCCTCAGGCTTTTACACTTTCACCATCCAATAACCAGCTTCAGGTTGAGTCAAGCCAGCAAAACCCTCTTACACTCACGGCCTCCAATATCAATCAAAATACTAATAAGACAAAGATACTCAACGAGGCCAGTGCCGACAGTCACGTTACTGTTTCTAGCATCGGTACCACCGAATCCGAGCTTTTACATGGAGACATTCCTGGGGTAACGAAGTCGTTCTTCAACCACGGTCCTGGGCGTGCGCAGAGCGTAATAATAACACCAGTGAAAAAAGTGAACACCGGTACTAATTTCGTGAGTAGGAAAATAAATTCGCTGGTTAATAGTAAACGAAAGTCTAATAACTGCAAGGAATCTGGGCCCACTCAGAGTTATTATACATCTCCGGGTGCCAGCACTATCTTCGGTAATCTTTTCGGTACTAAATCTGCTGGCTTGAATTCCCAGAGCAAAGTCTTGAACAACAAGTCCTCAGGTTCCTCTGGTACCCATAGAAATAAACCCCGCCACGCTCGTTCCCGTTTTGTGATTATTCTCTCGCTCTCCATGTCCATTCTGTATCTCACTCGCGTCTGGGCCTCGTGGCCGTGGGATAGGTTCGACGACAATCAGACTTATAAACACAATTATGCTTCCTATTTCTGGCCAGTAAAGGCGGGAATAAAGCAGCACTTTTTGAGCGGCTTGTGTTATCTCATTACAATGCAAGCATACGTGCTGTACCAAGTGGCGATAACGCAGAGTTTGGTGTTTTTGAGAGGACACTACGGAGTATTCGAGGAGGCAAGGAATAATTTTGACATTGATTAAGTCTAATATTATTATCAGTATTTAAACACGCAGAAGAATCTTTTGAATGGAGAACTTGTGTCGATAGTTACTATATAATTAAAATGCAGCCTGGCCCTGCACTCTGCAGAAGTAGAAGTTCGGAGGAATTGTAGGAATTTACCAGTTACACATTGTTCGTTGTTACTGTTACATGGCAACTTAATCTCTCAGTCAGAAGACCTACTGTATTTCTATAGTAAGAATCAACGTTTAGTCGTAAATGATCGTTCCCAGGGCCACTATACTATCCGCAATTAAAATTTAAATTTACATGGACTAATTAGTAATATTCTTTTTCCAAAATTCTCACAGCACTCATCCCCCCCTCATGCTTGTCAATAAATTTAATGCCACTGTAATTTGTGTGAGTTATGATAATGTTGAGAATTTTTTTTAGCCATATAGACCAGATCTAGTATGATAGTAATTGATGTTATATATTAAATTTAGATACCGACGTTAGTTTTCTTATTTCTGTTTTAATATACCAAGGTCCAAGTCTAGGACCAATTATTTCTGACACATTAATTGATTTGTCATTGAACAAAATGTCCCTCGGAAGTCCCGACTTCCGGCGTCCTCTGTTTCTCCTCTATCTCTTCGTGTTCTGTATAGTGGTGCCGTTTTGGCTACTTAACCGCGCCGTCTGTCTTGGCACCTATTTAAGACATCAGTCTCTGATTGAAGAAGCTAATTTCTTGGACAGAAAGTATGAACAGAACATCGCTCAGCAGTATCCGGAAAGTCACATGAGTCACACGATTGGGTTGGTGTTTAGTGATTGGGCGTATAAGTGGGATGTGGGGTATAATAACGCCGGGTTTCGGAGAAGCAGTAAAATTTTTAACTTGGAAGCTATGGCGAAAGATTTGTCAATTCAGGAGAAGATTAACGGTCCTCTTGGAGAGAGAGTGGCCTTCAGCATGAGTTGGGCCGCGCATCATTTATGGCAAATGGTCCTGATAATGTTCTTATGGAGCACGCTCTTGCGGATACCACTACGATTTAATAATAAGACGAAGTCTACCCTCTGGACCAATCTCCCAAAATCAGTAGTCCACCTCACCACTCCTTCCATCTGGTCTCTCTTAACTCTCACATCCTTCTTTCTTTATGGTGTAAACCAATTCTGATACATCTCTTTTTTGCTCGTTCATTCCGTTTTCACCACCGCTCTCCACTTCGCAATCCCTCTGTCGTCAATGTTCCGTCGGCGTATTCTCGCCAATCTCTCCCCATCTCACAACCCTCTTGCGCCGTGGTTCCGCATCTGGATTGTGCGTCTTCTATTACCCTTGCCGTATTTGGTGCGGTATATCCAGCACTCGAGATAGACCTCAGAACTATTAAGAACTGTGTCGAATGTACTGTTTTTGTTTTCGTTTTTCAGTTTCCCGTATTTGGTTTATGTGGAGAGCAAGCGGATGTGGGAAACTGGGAGGGGGAGGAGGGGAAGAAGGGATTTGATAGAGAGATTTAAGAAGAGTTTAATAGAATTTGATATTAAAGATTCAGGCCGTACTAGTAGTGGCACTAGTAGTTACAGTACTACTACCAATCCCCTGAAAAATCAGGTCTAACAGTTACTGTTACAGCAACAATTACCCAGCGACAATCTCTTCAATTTCCACACTTCCATCGTTCTCATCGTTGGTTATTACATTCTCCCAACACTGGCCAGCGTCGTATCCGAGATTGTTATGGGTACCAATCCCACCCCGCTCTCCAAGATTATCTTCGTGTACTTCTTTGGGGCGTGGCTGTTAGCGACTATGTTTTTCCTAAGCGGGTTGATGTGCGGTGTTGGATACGCGGATTGGATCCAGCGGGGTGGAGGGGATGTGAGGAAAAGTTTGAAGATATTAGAGAGGCAATTAATAGGGTAGTCAGAAGTGCCTGTCGACGTGGCAAGAGGAGCGGATTCGTCAGAAATTGAATTAGGTGCTGAACCTCAATCACGCGACGCCGATGGGTCAAGTCATCAGGGCCCTACAGTAGTTTCGGATTCTTTATCTGTTGAGGACCGAACATCTCTAGCCATTCTTTTGTTGTTACCTATTCAACTAGGTTTTGCTGTGAAGGTTGGTCTGCAGATTTTTCATTTGCCGCCGTTCGGATACCAGTTCTGGTTAGCTTGTTTCTTAGTTTTAGCTTTTGAAACTTACCGCGATTCTTTAATGTGGTGGCACGTCGAGAAATATTGGAGCAAAGGGGTTGTTAAGAAAGTTAAAGGCGTATGCTGTAACTGTTGTGGCTTAAATAATTTAAACTCCAAAACTGATTCAGAGTCTCCAGATTCAGCGTCTACTGAAAATTCATCTGAAGATGATTTTTTCCCCGACGACAGAAAAGCTCGCGAAGATCTCAACCGGCTCACTATTTTCCTCTGGTGTCAACAAGCCGGCTATGTTGAGGTCGGTGGTGCTATAACTGCCTTTATTTTCGTGTTCTGGGAATTCTTCTTCAGCAGGATTTTAAAAGGAACCTTTTTCTGGCCACATGACGAGATGTACTATTTCTTGTATGAAGAATCCACCGAACTCGAATCTGTAAGAGATGTAGTCAAACGATTGGAAAAAGCTATAATTACTGACAGTGATAATGGTACTACTAGTATAAACAATGTTAAACTGTAACAGTAACTTAATGATGAAACCGGTAAAAGTCTAGTTGGTGGAGCATTGTTACTTAATGCGTGTCCGAAACAAGCTCGGATGAGCGATTCCAAATTTTTCGCACATGGATTGATGATGCTGTTTTGGATTGGTTTACAGGAAGGTCAACGGCGGGTGGCAGAATGGTTGAATCAACGTACGATGCGAAGCAGGATAATGGAAAGTAATAATAATGTTGAAAAGACATAGCCATCCCATCCTAATAATAAACCCCCCATCGTAGACCCTAATTCCGGGATTTTCTAGGGCGGGGAGGATAGGTCCAAAGAAGATAATGCAACTGGCACTGTAGAGGACACTGGTAGTAGGACTCAGAACCGTGCCACTGGACCAGTTACATCTGAATCAGCGACGACTGTACCAAAGTGTACTAGCACTACTACTAACATGAATCGTTTGGTAACTGATACAGTCACTGTAAATGAAAACAGCATAAACCTCCCACAGACTTCAGTCATTAAGACAAGAACACAACAGTCAGTTGGGCCGACCAACACAATGAATGTTTCGACTACATTAAGAGCACTGCAATCTCAAATTGCTATAACGCCGAAACGGTCGACTCTTCCCAGAGTGCCCACTAAGTCTGCCGTAGTAGCAGTACAAAAACTCAGATCAATGAAAAAGGATTCAAATCATAATAATCTTTTTGACGAACTGTCTGACAACGAAGAAAATATCATAGGAAAAGATGAATCTGAACTGGATACTAATAAATTCGGAGGGGGTGACAAATTTATGGTTGGGTCACAATCCACAAACTCGACATTGGTGTCTGCGAAAAAATCAATTAATACAGTTGGAACAAATTTAGGGCCAGGTAATATGGCGCCCGTAGTTCCAATCACTACTACTGAATCTAATGACAAGAATCAGATTCATATCGAGGATCAGATTGCCCAAGAACTAGAACTGTGGCGATGCATGACCTACCGTCATTTTACCCAGTTTCATGGCTGGCCGTGGATATTTGTTTCCTTTTGGATGTTAGGCAGCTATGTCAATGCGAACTGTACGTTGCAGATGTCGCAGTTTAGAAACCCATGGGAAGTAGGGGATGGACCTTAAAACATGGTATTACTTTAAGTTTAGTATTAATATAGTTAATATGGTTAATATTTAAAATTAAAATTCATCTGCATAATTCTTCTAATAATAATATTCTCATAATTTGCATGGAATCGGATCTGCTTAGGATCAAATCCATATTATTATACCGTCAATAGGAATCTGATCTCATAATAACCAATAGCCTTATAGAAGATAAATGATTAAATTTATGCTTGATGATTGGTCGACGTTCTGTAACATAATATTGGTGCTCGTTTTTTCATCGTTATCGTTTTAACTTTTCAGGGAATGGGAAATTCAAAAAAATCAATCAACGATTTCTCCATTCCTTAATAATTAATTTGTCTCGCACATCCTATAATGATTTCGTTTGAAAATCACATGTTAGCACTTCTTATCTAAAAAACAACAGCACCACCCTTCTAGTATTAATTAGAAATAGTCTAATACTATTACCCTCTCTCTGAGGAGTCTGACAATTATTTGATAATAGTAATAACTTTTAATAAGTAATTTAAATAAAAATCAACAGCACCACCCTTCTAGTAACTGAACGAAAATGTCCGCCGGTTTCCCCATTCCGATGAAGCAGGCCACCCACGCCGACAATATGTACATCGTGATTCAGCAAGAGCGCGAAACCAATCGTTCTTCGAATTCTGACGTCGACAAAATGGTCGCCAAAGTTCCCGTTCTCAAAATGGGGGAATGTAGAGAGAAAGATTGTTACACGTGGCCGAAAGAGAATCCGATTAAATTTTCTATTAGATGTGTGAACAAGATTACAGGTCGGGAGGAGGAGGTAACGGACAGTTATTTCAAGGTTGGGGGTGTGGAAAACCATCCTAGAAGGATAGATCCGCGGTTGAACCAGTCTTATCCAAGTGGGTATGAGATGTATATCCCTTATGTGGAACCAAAAGAGAGTAAAAAAGTGTTGAAACAAGAGGTAAATCAGTTAGCTAAAGAACAATCGATGAGTGGACCAACGGGCAGAGAGACAATGGTTTATAAAGATGGAATTCCAACAGATAAGATAGTGGGGAATATAATGGGGAAGAAAACTAGTGGAGGGAGCGGAGGAAGTGGCAACGGAGGGTATTGTGGCAGTAATAGTGTTGGAACTCCGGTAAGTAGTTGTGGTGGAGGACCTGGAGGTGGAGGGTGTGGTGGTACATATGGAGGTCCTGGGAGTTCCACATCTGGAGGTTATTATAATATGAATAACACGAGCAGTCTTGCGAAAGAGAGAACTCGATCTTGTAGTCCAGGTCCAGGAATCTGTGGTGGACATGGTCATTTAACTCGTTCTAAGACTGGACACAATCTCCTCGAGTCTCCACCTCCTGGTTCTATGAACGCAATTGATGGTTGGACATCATCGGGCCATCGGTTTGTCGCCAGATGTCCTCCGAAAGGCGCTAACAATCAGACCGAGGACAAGGGTCCAGAGAGGAAAACATACTCGTCCTGGCGCAGATTCGTTTTGGATACAGCTTCCTCGAAGAATTGTACTTTTCCGAATATGGAACAGATCTGGCAGTCGAATTTGCTGTTGCAGTTCGCTACTCCAGAAGTGGCGGAATGTAATTGCGGCTATTCGAGTAATACGAAACATGATTGCTGTCCATTGCCGCCGATTTGGAAATTACCGTTAGTGACTGATGGGAATTGTCAGCTGAGTAGAGGGAAGAGCGTGTTTGATTAATAGACTATAACTGTTTAAGTAGAATTAGAATTTAGTTTGTGGGATTGGAATAATAATATAATTTATTTTGGATATTATTTAAAATTTTGTCATAAATTTTGTCAATGTAGCAAGTAGTATAAATAAGTATAGTTTGTTATAATTATTTTACAGTATCATATAGTTGGCTAGAAATCAAAATTACCCGTGTATATAAAGTTGGCTTCAGATTTACCTATAATTTATACCACAATAATCTTTATGTAGATCAAAATAGAATAGCACTTGCCGTAAGCATTTGCATGCAGCATGGCATTTAAACACAATAGATCAAAATAGAATAGAAAATTGTCGATTAGTACCGTAATTTATTTAAATTTGTCAAATAATTGTCAAGATGAATTAGTCGAAGTATATGTTCAAAAAAAACCCTTCATAGACTTTCAATTTAGTACCAATAGACTTTTTTTTTAAGAAAAAATTAAGAGCGAAGATATCATCGATCGATAATACAAACTAACTTCTAAGTTTTAGTCTTAGAGGGACTGAGTTACTAGTATCACTGTTTGAAAAATCATAATGTCAACTCATAATCCTCGAAGTTCCTTCAAAGCCCTACTAGTACTATTAATTCTCTTTGACATCACAAATTTCTCTGTAACTGCAGAGGAAGAAGAGAAGCATGTCAATGCCAAAGACTACTACGACGCCTCAAACACCGCTCGCAATTACAAGGAGACTTGGGGCGAAGGCAACATTCATTTCGGCTATTTCCCCGATAAATCTGTCGAAGAATTGAAGAAACTAGTTCGTGTCGGAGGTGGACCAGGAGGAAATTCAAATTCAAACAAAATAGATGGAAAAACCGCTTCCCAAAAATTCCAGGATTCCGCCGGCGTGTTAACGCAAAGAATCGGGAAAATTGGGGGCATAAAGACGGATTCCACTGTATTGGACATGGGTTGTGGCTACGGAAAGCCGTTAATGGATCTAGTGGAGTACTCAAAACCGCAGCTGGCCGTGGGGTTGGACATAGCCACTAATCACATCAAGGCTGCGCGGGCGCGGGCGGAGAAGTATTTTCCATTGGAGGTAAAATCAAATAAACTACGATTTGTAGAAGGGTCTTATTTGGAATTAGATAAAAATTGGTTGAATAAAAACAACATTGATAACAAGGGTTTTTCCCACGTGGTTTCCAACGTAGCCTTCTGCCACCTTCACACCAAACTCCCCGAAATCCTCGCGAATGCCTTCCGAGCACTCCAACCCGGCGGTGTTTTAACAGCTGTAGATTATCTCGGCAAAAACCAAGACACTAACTCCCCCAATTACAAGATCTCGGATCTCACTCTCGAGCACGTCTACAAGCGACTCACCTTCTCCAAACTGGTGGGGCACGACGAATACAAGAGATTGTTGATTGAAGCGGGGTTTGTGATCGAACATTACGAAGTGTTGGATGAACACATCTGTTACGGGTACGCATTGCTGGAGGCTGCGGCGCGACAAGGAAATTTCAAGTCGGCAGATGGGAGTCTGTTAGCAGATAATTATAGAGAAACGGTGAAAAGCTGCGATGAATTGAAGGAAATCGGAATGAATCTGTATAGAGCGAGGAAACCTGAGAGTGAAGCGAATGGAGTTACAGAAGGCATGCATCACTTTAATTATTCGGAATTATGAGGGATATTAAATTTGACTGATTTGATTAATATCTAATGAGAATCTTCACAATATTCAGGACTTAATATAATTGAGACTTTGAGAAATTTAGTAGTACTACCGTATGTGGCAACGAAATATCAACTTATGTTCCCTGCGTCGCACACTCCTCCCCCTCTCTCTTTTTAAAAACCAATTTCTATCTCTCTGTTTTCAGGGAAATGAAATATCAACTTTGACACAAGATGTTAGCAATGACATTTTCCAAAAATAAAGAAGGGGGTTGGGATGCGCGTCGCAGCACACAAAAGCCGGGTTGATATTTGATTGCCACTAGCGGTATAGCAAAATCCGCTTTTTTGCCCTTCTCCCGGTAAGCAACAGCCAAAAAAGCCCCCAATAAAAAATCTGCAATTCCCAACCACACAATTCAAAAAAATTCAGACCATGCCAAGCCAGACGAGCTTTGAACAGCTATAACCGGTGAGTAAATTTTCCAAGCGCCTCGACATCCAGAAAAAAAAGCAAAAACCCACATTTTACAAAATGAAAATTTTTGAAGGCCCTCACCCTGTTTTGGTGATGCCCGATGGCTAAAATCTTGTGTCTTTAAGTTCGTGTATTTATATCAGAAATTCAGACAATAGATCAAATTCAGAGAAAAGCATTATTCCTCATGCCTAGTTTGAAACAATCATGTTTGGTACAGGTTCAACCGATATATTGCTCACAATAATTCATATCAGAAACTTAGCCTGATTCAGACACCCCCATTACAAAAGCCTACCCAATTTCACTAGAATATCCAAAACCCAACACCGACCAATCAGCCTCGTTTCATCATCTTCTGCACCAAGTTGCCCCTAAGCGTGTCATACTGGTCCTCATCAATCAAGTCATCATCTCTCCACCGCTTGAGATTTCTCAGCTCCGCCTCCAACCCAACACCACCCGATTGCCCGCCGGAAACATCACCACCACCGTTGCCGATACTCGATGTTGAGCCTCCGCTAGAACTGACACCACCACCCGCCGAAGCTACATCAGCAGAAGAGTCAACACCAGGTAATTGGAAATCCAAGCGCCGACGGAATTTCTCGATTGCCGATACAGAACAATGTTCACATTCGCACCTAGCAGCAATCATCTCGACGTTACCCTTCAAAGCCTTGGTGAAACAGTGAATTTGAGAAAAGGAACGGTAAAATGCTTTTACATCAGCATAAGAATTTTTTTTCTTCCACGGGGGATACACTGGCAGTCTCTGAGATGTAACAAACGTTGGTGGGAATCGAATATCTTCCTTTTCATCTTTGCCTTTACGATCGACGATCTGGTTCTCTTGGTGGAAGCAGGAAATGAGGGTTGGGAAGGGAAGAGGTAATTCTTTATTGTTGCTGGGATTTAATTCGTCGAGGAAGCCAAAAGTGTGGCTTGACCGCAGATTAGCCAATGGGAAAGTGCCAACACCCGATCCCTGGAAACGAAAGAGCATATCGTTTAACCCCGCGATACGGGTCAGGCCACGGAGAATGGTACCTTTAGAGGGTTA